>Ga0116227_10003883_pt1 | contig 32806 bp, 33 predicted proteins | sample S1TSphgellanicum_FD_89693 | JGI IMG/M metagenome (GOLD analysis project Ga0116227, IMG submission 89693) | Host-associated microbial communities from peat moss isolated from Minnesota, USA - S1T2_Fb - Sphagnum magellanicum MG | ecosystem: Host-associated > Plants > Peat moss > Unclassified... | reverse complement strand
GCACCGCCTGCCGTGTGGCGGCGCAAGCCGGCCGCGCTGCCGGCGGCCACTTGGCAGTGCTGGCGGCAGAGGGGTCCGCCGGCTTCGATCCGGCCGAGGCATGCGGGCGCCTGCAGGCGCTGCCCGGCGTGCTGAGGGTGCGTTGCATCGTGGCCGTCGCTGCTTCCGCGCCCACCACCGAAACCGCCCTGCGCGGCGCGGCCGATGCCTCCATCGGCTGGGCCGTGCTGGCCGATGCCGATGACCATGAGGCGGCGCAGGCCGCACTGGCCGCGGCCCGGCAGGCGGCCGCTCCGGACGCCCCCGGCCTTCGCCAGGACGCCATCTACCAACTGAGCTTCAACGCCCGCCAAGACAGCTGAAACCGCTCTGACCGCCCACCATGGAACACCTGCGCATCATCACCAAGAACCACACCAATCCGGCCTACGGCGGCGCCCTGGTCGGCGCCCATGCCGTGGCCCGGCGACTAGGCTGCAGCCTCAGCCACCGCGCCCCCGCCACGCCCGATGACGTGGAGCAGCAAAGCGCGCTGCTCGACCAGGCGATCGCCGATCGACCCGACGCCATCGTGCTGCTGCCGGCGCACGCCACTGGCGTCGGTGCCGCCATCGGCCGCGTCAATGCCGCCGGCATTCCACTGGTGCTGTTCGTGAGCGAGCCCAGTACCGGCGACTGGGCGGGCTTCATCGGTTCTGACAATGTCGCCATGGCGCGCGACCTGGCCGACCGTGTGCTGTCCGGGCTGCCGGACGATGCGCATGTGGCCATCATGGACGGCCACCCGGGCTCCATCACCACCCCGGAGCGCCGCCAGGGCTTCGAGCAGGCGCTGGCGGCGCGACCGGGCATGCGCCTGGTGGAGGCCGTCGCGGGCGACTACCAGCAGGCACCTGCCCGTGCGGCCGCGCTCGGCCTGCTGGCGCGCCATGCGCGGCTCGATGGCCTGCTCGTGTCCAACGATCTGATGGCCATGGGCGTGCTGCAGGCCTTCGACGACACCGGCCGCCATGCCGCCATGGGCAGCATCAACGGCACGCCCGATGCCATTGCCGCGGTGCGTGCCGGCCGGATGGTGGCGACCGCTTCCTTCAACACCCATCGCTTCGGCTGCCTGGCGGTGGAGATGGCGGTGCGCCACCTGCGCGGCGACGCCACGCCGGGCCGCATCGTGCTGCCCGCCGACATCATCGACAGCGCCAACGCCGAGGCCTGGGACCAGCCCTACGAGCAGCGCGCCTGCCCCGACTGGGACACCTTCGCGGCCGCCCATGGCGAGGCCTTCGCGGCCTGAACGGCCTTTTCCCTCTATCCACCACGAGACTCCAGGAGACAGACAGCATGCGTTTGAAAGACAAGGTCGCCCTTATCACCGGCGCTGGTGCCGGCATTGGCGCCGCCGCCGCCATCCGCTTCGCAAAGGAAGGCGCGAGCATCATCGTGGCCGAGCTCAACGCCGACAACGGCCAGGCGGTGGTCGAGCAGATCCGCGGCGCTGGAGGCCACGCCGTATACGTGCCCTGCGATGTGACCGAGGAGAGTTCGGTGGAGCAGGCGGTGGCGCAGGGCGTCAGCGCCTTCGGTGGCCGTCTCGACATCCTCTACAACAACGCCGGCGGCTCGACGCCACACGACGACATGGTGACCGTCGTGGACATGGCCGAGTTCTGGCGCTGCATCAAGCTGGAACTGCTCGGTACCTTCCTCTCGAGCCGCTTCGGCATACGCGCCATGCAGAAGGCCGGCCGCGGCGGTGCGGTGCTCAACACTGCCTCCTACAACGCCACCATCGGGACGGCCGGGCGCGATTGCTACACCGCGGCCAAGGGGGCGGTGATCGCGCTGACCCGCTCGATGGCGGTCGAGTACGCACCCGACGGCATCCGCGTCAACTGCATCGCGCCTGGGGTGGTCATCAGCCCGCGCATGACGAAGTTCCAACAGGACTTCCCCCAGCATCGCATCTTCGACAAAAGGAACCGCCACCACCGCCCCGAGGTGCCTTCGCACCTGCTCGGCGCGATCGAGATCGAGGACCTGACCAACATGGCGCTGTTCCTGGTCTCCGACGAGGCGCGCCGCGTCACCGGCCGCATCGAGCTGGTCGACAGCGGTGCGACGGCGTCCTGAAGCACAGCTGCAAGCCTGGAGACGACACCATGCGACCCCTCTGCACGCTGCCGCGCCGCACATTGCTCGGATTGGCCGCCGCCGCTCTTGCTGGCGGCGCCTTCGCCCAGGGCTACCCCAGCAAGCCGATCCGGTTGATCGTGCCCTTCACCTCCGGTGGCGGCTCCGACGCCGCCGCCCGCTACTTCGGAGAGCGGCTGGGCGAGATGCTGGGCCAGCCGGTGCTGGTCGATAACCGCCCCGGTGGTGCCAGCGGCTCCATCGGAACATTGGCGGTGAAGGCCGCTCCGGCAGACGGCTACACGGTGCTGGTCGGCAGCACTGCGCCGCTGGTCACCAACGTGGTCACCGTCAAGGACCTGCCCTACGATGCCGCTCGCGATTTCAAGCCGGTGGCGGGACTGACCAAGAACGCCGTGGCTATCGTGGTGGCCCAGCAGTCGCCCTACAGGACCCTGGCAGACCTGGTGGCCGCCTCCAGGAAGGATCCGAAGCTCAATGCCGGCAGTGCATCGGCAGGGTTCCAGCTGGCCGCGAGCTGGTTCGGTGGCATGGCCGGATTCAAGTTCACCAACGTGCCCTACAAGGGGCTGAACCAGGCCCTGACCGACCTGGCCGGCAACAACCTCGACTGGGCCATCGTCGACCTGGCGGGTGCCACGCCGCTGCTGCAGTCGGGCCGCATCCGTGCGCTGGCCGTGACCGACGAGCGCCGCCACCCGTTCTTCCCGGACGTGCCCACTGCCCGCGAGAGCGGCTACCCGGAGTTTGTCTACAACACCTGGACCTCGCTGCATGTGCGCAGCGAAACCCCTGACGACGTGACGCGCCGGCTGGCCGAGGCGGTACAGAAGATCCTGCACACAGAGGGCGCGCGCGAATACGCCCGCAAGGCCGGCATCGAGCTGCTTCCGCTGGATCCGGCCGGCTTCGCCCGCTACCAGCGCGAGGAAGTCGAGCGCTTCCAGCGCGTGGCCGAGGCCAACGGCATCAGGCCCCAGTGACAGACGGCATTGAAACCCTGCGAGGACACATCGCCATGACATCCCCATTCGTCGCCAACATTGCCGAGATCGACTGGCAGGAGTTCCCGGGCCATTTCGGCGGGGCGCTGTCCAAGGCCCTGGTCGGCCCCGCAACCTGCGGCTCGACTCGCATCGACCACCGCATCTCCTGCTATGCGCCGATGGCCCACGTGGCCGACCATGTGCACCAGGTGCAGGAGCAGGTGTACCACGTGCTGGAGGGCGAAGGCCTGCTCACGCTCGACGGAGAACGCCGCGTGCTGCGCCGGCACGACTACGTGTTCGTGCCGCCTGGCGTGCGCCACAGCTTCACCAACACCGGGCTGGTGCCGCTCGTGTTCCTGGTGGTGACCACGCCGGTCGAGGACGGGGAGGTGGCCCTGTGAGCACTGCCCTGTCCGCCGCTGTTCCCGACGCACGGCCTGTACGCCAGCAGGACCTGGGCGCTGCCCGGCTGCTCGTGGCGGGCCGCTGGGTGGAGGGCACCGACACGGCCGTGGTGCTGGACAAGTTCCGGCTGCAGCCCTGGGCCGCCGCGCACCTGCCGTCGCATGCCCAGGTGGCCGAATGCGTGGCCGCTGCGGAGACGGCCTTTCGTTCCTGCGTGCTCGACGCCCATGCCCGCGGTGCCGTGCTCGACCGGGCCGCGGAGCTGCTGGCGCGGCGCGAGGACGAACTCGTCGCCATCCTGCAGGCCGAGGCCGGCTTCACCCGGCACGATGCCGTGGGCGAGCTGCGCCGCTGCGTGATCACCTTCCGGCTGTCGGCCGAGGAGGCGCGGCGGCTCGGCGGCGAGCTGGTCCCGGTGGAGGGGGCGCCCGGCCAGACCGGCCGCATCGGCTTCACCTTGCGTGTGCCGCTGGGCGTGGTGTGCGCCATCACGCCCTTCAACGCCCCGCTCAACACTGTGGCGCACAAGGTGGCGCCGGCGCTGGCGGCCGGCAATGCGGTGGTGCTCAAGCCCTCGCTGCACACACCCATGAGCGCCTGCGTCATGGCCGAGGTACTGCTGGCCGCAGGGCTGCCGCCCGGACTGATGTCGGTGCTCCACGGCGGCGCGGAGGTGGCCCAGTGGCTGCTCGACGAGCCGCTGGTGCGCTTCTACGCCTTCACCGGCAGCACGGAGGTCGGCCGCGCGATCCAGCAGCGTGCGGGGCTGCGCCGCACCCAGATGGAGCTCGGCTCCATCGCCCATTGCGTGCTGTGCGACGACGCCGACCTGGACGCGGCGCTGCCCAAGGTGGTCAATGCCGCCTATCGCAAGGCCGGGCAGGTGTGCACGTCCATCCAGGTGCTGCTGGTGCACCGTGCGATCGTGGCCGATGTCGAGCAGCGCCTGGCGCGGATGGTCGCCTCGTTGCCGTATGGCGACCCGGCTGATACCGCAACCGTCGTCGGGCCGGTCATCAGCTTGGCGTCCGCCGAGCGGATAGACGGCTGGATAGCGCAGGCCCTGGCACGTGGCGCGCGCCTACTGGCAGGGGGCGCTCGCCAAGGCCCGGTGGTGCCGCCCACGCTGCTGGCGGATGTGGACCCGGCCACCCCTCTGGGATGCCAGGAGGTGTTCGGGCCGGTGATGTGCATCGCGCCGTTCTCGGATTTCGCCGAAGTGGTCGCGCGCATCAATGCCACGCCCTACGGCCTGGCCGCCGGACTGTTCACCAATCGCCTGGGCGATGCGCTGCAGGCCGCGCGCCTGCTGGAGGTGGGCGGCGTGCATATCAACGAGACCTCGAGTTCGCGTGTCGATCTCATGCCCTACGGCGGCTCCAAGGACAGCGGCTTCGGCCGCGAGGGCCCGCACTACGCGGTGCGCGAAATGAGCGAAGAGCGCATGGTGACGCTGCTGGCCTGAGCCGGTCCGTGCGTCCCCCAAGCCCCCCATCCACTGAGAAGAGAGAACTGCCCCATGGCAACATTCAAAGGCGGCGAACTGATCGCCGAGTATCTGGTCCGGCAGAAGGTGCCCTTCGTGTTCGGCATCTGCGGCCACGGCAACGTCGGCATCCTGGACGCGCTGCACCAGGTGAAAGACAAGGTGAAGCTGGTGTCGCCCCGCCATGAGCAGTGCGCCGGCCACATGGCAGACGCCTACTTCCGGGTCAGGCACCAGCCGGTAGCGACCCTCACCTCCACCGGGCCGGGGTCGGCCAACATGGTGATGTCGCTGGCCACCGCGCTGTCGGATTCGTCCGCGTTCCTGGCCATCACCGCCAACGTACCCACTTCGCAGGCCAACCGCGGCCCCTTCCAGGAGCTGTACGCCCACAACCAGGCCGACTTTGCGCAGGTGCTGCGGCCGGTGGTCAAGCGCACCTTCCAGCCGACCCGGGTCGACATGCTGCCGCTGGCGCTGCGCCAGGCCTTCGACACCATGGTCACCGGCAGACCCGGGCCGGTGAACATGGACATCCCCTACAACGTGTTCCAGGAGGAGGCGGAGGTCGAGCTGCCGCCGGCGTCGCACGTGCACGGCGGGCACCGGCCCGGGGCCAGCCAAGCCGATGTCGCCGCGGCACTGGCGCTGTTGGCGGCGGCCAGGCGGCCGGTGTTCTTCATCGGCCATGGCGCGACATTGGCGGAGGCCGGCCCCGAGCTCACCGCGCTGCAGCGGCAACTGGGCATTCCAGTCATCACCTCGCCCAACGGCATGGGCTGCGTTCCCGCGGATGACGCGCTGACGCTCGGCTTCATCGGCCGCAACGGAGCCTATCCCGCCAACCAGGCTGGCCGGCATGCCGATCTGGTGATCTGCATCGGCACCCGCTTCGACGACCGATCCTCCTCCACCTGGCTGCCGGGCTATTCATGGAACTTCCCCACGACACGGCTGCTGCATGTGGACATCGATCCCGCCGAGCTGGGCCGCAACTACCCGCCGACGCTGGGGGTGATCGCCGACGCCAAGCTGTTCGCCACCCAGCTGCTGGCTGCAATCGGCACGCATACCGGCATCGACCGTGGCCGATGGGCCGAGTGGCGTGGCGAGATTGCGGACTGGCAGGCCGAATGGGAGGCCTTCGTGCGGCCCGCCTTCAGTGCCATCACCACGCCGATCCGCCCCGAGTTCGTGGTGGACGCGGTGCAGGACGTGCTGCCTGACGACGCCATCCTCTCGCTCGATTCCGGGGTGCACCACAACTGGTTCATGCAGTTCTGGAAACCGAAGCGGCCCCAGAGCATGCTCAACAGCTGGGGCTATTCATCCATGGGTTTCGGCGTCTGCGGTGTTCTGGGCGCGCAGTTGGCGGCGCCCGAGCGCACCTGCGTGGCGGTGGTCGGCGACGGCGGTTTCATGATGGCGCCCTATGTGGTGGCCACTGCGGTCGAGTACGAGCTGCCGTGCATCTGGGTGATCTGGAACAACTTCGCCTGGGGCGCGATCCGCGACCTGCAGTACGGCCTGTTCGAGGGCCGCGAACTGGGCACCGCCTTCTACAAGGGTGCGCAGGGCCCGGGAGGCGAACGCTACAACCCGGATTTCGCGGCCTGGGCGCGCGCCTGCGGAGCCGATGGCGTCACCGTGCGGCGCAGCGAGGACCTGCGCGGCGCGCTGGAACAGGCGATCCGCAATCGCCGGCCCTGCGTGATCGACGTGCACGTCGACTCCGAGGTCCGCCCCCCTTCGACGGGCACCTGGCAGCTCCCGCCGATTCCGTACAAGGAACCGGTATTCGGCAAGCCCTGGGTCGCCTGAACCGCTTCGGCCTGCATCCCTCCGCACCACAAGGACATTTCCATGAGCAGTTCTCCCATCGCCCTGGTCTTCGGCGGATCACGCGGCATCGGCGCGGCTTGCGTCGCCGGCCTGGCGGCCGACGGCTACCAGGTCGCCTTCACCTACGTCTCGCAGCCCCCGGCAGCCTCTGCCGGCAAGGGCTATGCCGCGGACATCCGCGATCCCGCGGCCGTGGCGGATGTCTTTGCGGCCGTCGAACGCGACCTGGGTGGCAGGCCACGTGTCGTTGTCGCCAATGCGGGCATCAACGTGCCGCCCGGGCCCCTCGCCCAGTTCAAGGCCGACGACTTCCGCCAACTAGTGGAGGTCAACATCGTCGGGGCGTTCAACATCCTGGCCGAAGCCGCGCGCCAGGTGCAGGACGGCGGCGCCATCGTCGCCCTGACCACCTCCCTGGTGCGCCACGCCGTGCCCGGCGTCGGGGCCTACAGCGCGAGCAAGGCCGCTGTAGAGAGCCTGGTCCGCTCGCTTGCCAAGGAGCTGGCCGGCCGCGGGGTGCGGGTCAACGCCGTGGCCCCCGGCCCGGTCGATACCGACCTCTTCAACGCCGGCAAGACCGACGAGGCCAAGCAGCGCTCGGCCGCCATGAGTCCCTTCAACCGCATCGGCAAGCCTGCGGAGATTGCCGAGGTCGTGCGGTTCCTGGCCTCGGACAAGGCCTCCTGGGTGCACGGCCAGGTCGTGCAGCCCAATGGAGGGCTGGTCTGACGGCATTTCCTTCGCAGTAGTTCAACAAGACGGAGACAGACATGCAGAAGAAATCCATCGCCATGCTGGCGGGCGCAGCCCTGGCCGCCATCCTGTCCGCCCCTTCGTGGGCGGCGGACTACCCGACCAAGTCGATCACCATGGTGGTGCCCTACCCGCCGGGCGGTCCCACCGACATCGTGGCCCGCGTGCTGGCGGCATCGATGGAGAAAAGCCTCAGGCAGCCGGTGGTGGTCGACAACACCAGCGGCGCGGGCGGGACCGTCGGCAGCGGCAAGGTGGCCCGCTCGCCCGCCGACGGCTACTGGCTGCTGCTCAACAACATCGGCATGGCGACCACGCCTTCGCTGTACCGCTCGCTCTCCTACAAGCCGGACGACTTCGTGCCGGTGGGACTGGTGGCCACCATGCCCACGGTCATCATCGCGCGCAAGGACCTGCCGGCCAGCAACCTCGAGGAGCTGCTGGCCTACATCAGGAAAGACCCGGCCAAGGTGAACTATGGCCATTCCGGCATAGGTTCGGCGGCGCACCTGTGCGGGCTGCTGTACCAGTCGGCGATCCAGACCCGCGTCACCACCGTGGCCTACAAGGGCGCGGCGCCGGCCATGAACGACATCATGAGCGGCCAGTTCGACTTCATGTGCGAGCAGACCTCGAGCACCGTGCCCTTCGTCGAGAGCGGCAAGGTCAAGGCGCTCGCCGTCACGTCGCGGCAGCGCATCCCCCAACTGCCCCAGGTACCCACCACCGCCGAGAGCGGCCTGCCGGCGGTGGATGTGGGCGTCTGGCACGGCGTCTACGCCCCCAGGGGCACGCCGCGCGAAGTGGTGGACCGGCTTTCCGCCGCGCTGGGCGAGGCGCTGCGCGACCCGGCCGTGCAGAAGCGCTACCTCGAGATTGGCGCCGTGATCGCCACGCCGGAGGAGGGCGCTCCCGCGCCGCTGATGAAGCTGCAGCAGTCGGAGTCGGCGCGCTGGGCGCCCATCATCAAGGCTGCGGCCGAGTACGCGGACTGAGCCGGGCGGAATGCCATGAGGATTGCCGCTTTCACGAAGAACCGCACCAATCCGGCCTACCAGGCTGCCCGCCTCGGGGCGGAACGTGCGGCCGCGGCCTTTGCCGACGAGGTGCTGCACTACGTGCCCACGACACCCGATGACCCGGACGAGCAGGTCGCGCTGGTCGACCAGGCGCTGGCGGAGGCGCCGGACGCCATCGTGCTGTCGCCGGTGCACGCACATCGCGTCGATCCTGCGATCCGGCGCATCGGGGCGGCGGGCGTTCCACTCTTCGCGTTCGTCAATCCCATCCACGCCGTGCCCATGGCGGGCTACGTCGGGGCGGACGACGGCCGGCTCGCACGGGAGGTCGCGCGCTACCTGTTCGCCCGCATGGGCGGCGAGGGCCAGGTCCTGATCGTCAGCGGCCATGTGGATTCGGTCACCAGCATCGCCCGGGTCGAAGCGTTCGAGCAGGCGGCGCGCGAGGCGCCGGGCATCGGCGTGCTCGGCCGCTGCGTTGGCGACTACCAGCGCGGCGTGGCCCGCGACGCGGTGACACGCTGGCTCGCCGGCCACAACGGAGAACCCGATGCCGTGCTCGTGGCCAACGACATCATGGCCCTCGGCGTGATCGAGGCCCTGCAGGCGGCCGGCCGCCGCGCACTGGTCGTTGGCGTCAACGCCATCCCCGAGGCCATCACCGCCATACGCGATGGCCGCATGCTGGCCACCGCGGACTTCAACGCGATGCAGATGGCCTACACCGCCACCGAATGCGCGCTGCGCCACCTGCGCGGAGAGTGCGTGCCTGCGCAGGTGGAGCTGCCGGTGGCGCTGGTGGACGGCACCAACTTCCAGCACTGGGACCGGCCCTACGAGGCCCGGTCCGTCAAGACGCTGTCGGAGATCCTCCCATGAGCGCGCCTCCACCTCTGCGCGGCCTGGTCCGTCGCACCGTGCTGCTGCTGGCCTGCTGGGCCGCCGTGGCGATGCCAGCCCAGGCCCAACCCTATCCCTCCAGGCCGATCCGGCTGGTGGTGCCCAATCCGCCGGGCGGCGTGACCGACCTGCTGGGGCGCATCGTGGCCGAGCGGCTGGGCGCGCGCTATGGCCAGCCCGTCGTCGTGGAGAACCGGGCCGGTGCCAGCGGGCACCTGGGGGCGCAGCAGGTCGCCAAGTCGCCGGCCGACGGCTACACCCTGCTGCTGGGCACCATCGGCATTCATGCGGCCCACGCCAGCTACCGCAAGCTCGGCTACCACCCGGCGGCAGACCTGCGGCCGGTGACGGTGCTCGCCACCTCGCCCAATGTGGTGCTGGTGCCCGTTGCCTCGCCGCTGCAGAGCTTCGGCGCGCTGCTGGCGCGCGCCAAGGCCGATCCCGCGAGCTTGCACTACGCCACCGCCGGCCCGGGATCGTCGGTGCACATGGTGACGGCGCTGTTCGAGACCATCAGCGGCGCCAAGGTGGGCTATGTGCCCTACAAGGGCAGCGGGCCAGCCATGGTCGATCTCATTGGTGGCCAGGTGGACGTGATGTTCGAGAACCTGCCCAGCGCCATCCCGCACCTGCAGTCAGGCCGGGTGCGCGCGCTGGCGGTGACCGGGGACAAGCGCGATCCACGCTTGCCGACGGTGCCGACCATCGCCGAATCGGGCCTGCCCGAGTACGCCGCCTACTCGTGGTTCACCGTGGCGGTGCCGAGCGGAACCCCGCAGCCGGTGGTCGAGCAGTTGGCTCGCGACCTGCAGCAGGTCATGGCCGTGCCGGAGGTCGTGGCACAGCTCGACCGGCTCGGGGCCACGCTGGTGCTGGATTCTCCGGCGCAGGCGCGCGGCTTCTTCCAGGCCGAAACAGCCAAATGGAATCGCGTCATCCAGGCCACGCAACTGCAGCTGGACTGATCCAGCGCCTCCATCCTCATCTTCAGGAGATCGCATGCAGCGACGTCGTTTCTTGCGCCATGCGGCGGCCACGGGCATGGCGCCGTGTCTCACCTCCCATGTGGCCGCGCAGTCCGCGGCCTTTCCCGCCAGGGCCATCAGGCTCGTGGTGCCATATCCTGCGGGCGGTTCGGGCGACCTCATCGGCCGTATCGTGGCCGAAGGACTTGCGGCGCGCTACGGCCAGTCGGTGACGGTGGACAACCGGCCCGGCGCGGGCGGCCACAGCGGTGCCGAGTTCGCGCTGAGGCAGCAGGCCGACGGCCATACGCTGGTGCTGACCACGATCGCCCACAACGGTGCCTACAAGCTCTACCGGCAACTGCGCTACCAGCCCGCAACCGACCTGCTGCCGGTCGTGCTGGTGGGCGAGAGTCCCAACGTGCTGATGGTGCGGGAGTCGCTGCCGGTCCAGTCCGTGCCTGAGCTGCTTGCCTACGCGCGCGCACACCCCGGCAGGCTCAACTACGGGTCGGCCGGCACCGGCTCGGCCACGCACATGGCGGCCGAGCTGTTCAAGCACCTGGCCGGGGTCGACATCGTCGCGATTCCGTTCAGCGGCGGCGCGCCGGCCATGGCCGCGCTGCTGGGCGGCCAGGTCGATCTGACCTTCGAGACAGGCAGCACGGCGCGGCAGGCCATCGCCAGCGGCCGCGTGCGTGCGCTGGCCGTCACCACGGCCCGGCGGTCCCCCAGGTTTCCCGACCTGCCGGCGGTTGCGGACTTCGTCCCGGGCTATGCGGCCGTGCCCTGGTACACCATCTCGGTCGCCAGGGACGTGCCGTTGGCGGTGCAGGCCAGGCTCAATGCAGACATTACCGCCGTAGTGCGCTCCCCCGAGGCGGCGCCGCGCTGGGAGGCGCTGGGCGTGGAGCCGCTGGGCGGGCCGGTGGAGCAGGCCCGCCAGCGCAACCTGATCGAAACCAGACGCTGGGAGGCGGTGATCGACGCGGCGCGCCTGCAGGCCGAATGAGCACGCCTGCCGCCAGCGAGGCTTTCGACGTCGTCATCGTCGGCGCGGGCGGTGCCGGCCTGGCGGCGGCCATCGAGGCGCGCGAGAGCAGCGGCGGCCGGGCGCGGGTCGTGCTGCTCGAGAAGAACCCCGCCCCCGGGGGCTCGACGGGCTGGTCCATCGGCTCGGTGAGCGCCAGCTGTACCCCGCACCAGCGGGCCCGCGGCATCGTCGACAGCCCCGCCGACCATTGGGCAGACATGCCGGGCTTCGCGGGCGGGCTGGCCCACCGTGACAACGATGCCCTGCGCCGCGTCCTGTGCGACGAAATGCCCGGTACCTTCCAGTGGTTGCTGGATGCAGGCATCCGATTCATGGGCCCCATGCCGGAGCCTCCGCACCGCCAGCCGCGCATGCACAACGTGCTGCCGAATTCGCGTGCCTTCCTCTACCACCTGGGCCGGCGTGCACGGCGCGCGGGGGGGCAACTGCGCTGCGGCGTCGAGGTCCAGGAGCTGCTGCTGACGGAGGGCCGCGTGAGCGGCGTGCGCGCCCAGGCAGGCGACCGCCCGGTGGTGTTCGCCGCCCGGTGCGGGGTGGTGCTGGCTGCGGGCGACTTCACCAACAGCCCGGAACTCAAGGAGCGTTTCATGGGCAGGCAGGAGGCCAGGGTGGATGCGGTCAATCCCACGGCCACCGGGGACGGTCAGCGCATGGCGGAGCGGCTGGGCGCCACCATCGTCAACGGCGACCTCGCGCTGGGGCCGGAGTTGCGCTTCATCGCGCCGGCCGGCGAAACCCTGCTGCGGCGGCTGCCGCCCTGGCGGGCATTGGCTGTGGCCATGGCCTGGGCGCTCGATCATGTCCCTGCCCGCCTGCTGCGCCCGTTCATGATGCAGTTCCTGACGACCGCGCTGGCACCTTCGCCTGCGCTGTTCGACGCCGGGGCACTGCTGGTCAACAGCCGGGGCGCGCGCTTTGGCGACGAGCGCGACCTGCCGGCCTACCGCCTGCCGGAGCAGGATGGCAAGAGAGGCTGGATCTTGATGGATGCACGTCTTGCGCGGCAGTTCTCGGCCTGGCCGCATTTCATTTCGACTGCGCCCGGCATCGCGTATGCGTACATCGAAGACTACCGGCGCAACCGGCCCGATGTCTATAAGCAGGCGCCGACGTTGGAGGCCCTCGCGGCGCAGCTGGGCATGGACGCCCAGACCCTGATCGCCAGCGCTGAGAGCCTGGGCGCCGGGCCCTACGTGGCACTGGGGCCCGTGCGATCGGTGTTCGTGCATGCGGAAGGCGGACTTGCCGTGGACGAGCGCCATCGAGTGCTCGGAAACCAGGGGCGGCCCATTCCTGGCCTGTATGCCGCCGGTGCGACCGGACAGGGCGGCCTGCTGCTCAAAGGCCATGGCCACCATCTGGCCTGGGCCTTCGTTTCAGGGCGCCGCGCCGGCCGTTTCGCTGCCGAGGCCGCCGGGCCCTCCGTTTCCGGCCATCACGATTGCTGATGGCCTCTTGCGCGGCGGGTGCTGGCACACCTGCATCGCGTCTCCTACAGTGCCATTTCCCCATGCCTTCCCACATAAGAAACGTGCACCGCACTTCCCCCCGCGGGACGCCTTGCGTCCCTTGCTGGCTGTTCTCTCCATGCGGGAGGACGCCATGACGCCCGATGTCCTGGTCATCGGCGGCGGCAACGCCGCGCTGTGCGCCGCCCTGATGGCGCGCGAGGCCGGCGCCAGCGTGCTGCTGCTGGAGGCGGCGCCGCGCGCCTGGCGCGGCGGCAATTCGCAGCACACGCGCAACCTGCGCTGCATGCACGACGCGCCGCAAGACGTGCTGGTCGATGCCTACCCGGAAGAGGAATACTGGCAAGACCTGCTGAAGGTCACCGGCGGCCAGACCGACGAACATCTGGCGCGCCTGGTGATACGCGCCTCGTCGAACTGCCGCGACTGGATGCGCAGCCATGGCGTGCACTTCCAGCCGCCGCTGTCGGGCGCGCTGCATGTGGCGCGCACCAATGCCTTCTTCATGGGCGGCGGCAAGGCGCTGGTCAATGCCTACTACCGCAGCGCCGAGCGCCTGGGCGTGCAGATCCGCTACGAAACGCCGGTGAGTTCGGTGGAACTGGACGGCGATCGCTTCGTCGCGGTGCACACCGAACGCGGCGAACGCATCGAGGCCAGGAGCTGCGTGCTGGCCTGCGGCGGCTTCGAGTCCAACCGCGAATGGCTGCGCGAGGCCTGGGGCCAGAACGCACGCGGCGAATGGCCGGCCGACAACTTCCTGGTGCGCGGCACACGCTTCAACCAGGGGGTGCTGCTCAAGCACATGATCGAGGCTGGCGCCGACACCATTGGCGACCCGTCGCAGGGGCACATGGTGGCGATCGACGCGCGCGCGCCGCTCTACGACGGCGGCATCTGCACCCGCATCGACTGCGTGTCGCTGGGCATCGTGGTCAACCGCGAGGCGCGCCGCTTCTACGACGAGGGCGAAGACTTCTGGCCCAAGCGCTACGCCATCTGGGGGCGCCTGGTGGCGCAGCAGCCGGGGCAGGTCGGCTACTCGGTCATCGACCAGAAGGCCATCGGCCGCTTCATGCCACCGGTGTTCACGGGCACCACCGCGCAGACGCTGCCCGAGCTGGCACGCAAGCTGGGCCTGGATGAGGCCACCTTCATGCAGACCGTGGCCGACTACAACGCCGCCTGCCGCGTCGGCACTTTCGACCATACCGCGCTCGACGACTGCCGCACCGAAGGCCTGTCGCCCGCCAAGACGCACTGGGCGCGGCCGATCGACACCGCGCCCTTCTACGGCTACCCGCTCAAGCCCGGCATCACCTTCACCTACCTGGGCCTGAAGGTGGATGACACCACGGCCGTGCGCTTTGGCGGCAGGCCCAGTCCCAACCTGTTCGTCGCCGGCGAGATGATGGCCGGCAACGTGCTGGGCAAGGGCTACACCGCGGGCGTGGGCATGAGCATAGGGACAGCCTTTGGCCGCATCGCCGGCACCCAGGCCGCACGTGCGGCGCAGCAGAAGAATCACCAGGAGGCCGTGCATGCAGCAGGTCATTGAGCTTGTCGAGCGTGCCAAGGCCGATGCTGGCGGCATCGCGAGCCCGCGCGTCATCCCGATCCACGCCGCGCTGCCGTTGAACGCCAGCGAGGCCGAGGTCGCCCGCATCCTGCAGATCTGCAACGCCTGCCGCTACTGCGAAGGCTTTTGCGCCGTGTTCCCGGCCATGACGCGCCGGCTCGAATTCGGCAGTGCCGACACGCATTACCTGGCCAACCTCTGCCACAACTGCGGCGCCTGCCTGCATGCCTGCCAGTACGCGCCGCCGCATGAGTTCGCCGTCAACGTGCCCAAGGCCATGGCCGAGCTTCGTGGCCAGACCTATGCCGACTACGCCTGGCCACCCGCGCTGGGCGCACTCTACAAAAGGGCCGGCCTGACCGTGGCGCTGTCCCTGGCGGGCGGCCTGGCGTTGTTCCTGGTGCTGGCCGTGGCCATGGCGGGCGCGCTGGTGCACGCGCCGCTGGCGGGGAATTTCTATGCCATCTTTCCGCACAACTTTCTGGCGGCCGTGTTCGGCACCGTGTTTGCGTTTGTCGTGTTCGCCCTGGGCATGGGCGTGCGCCGCTTCTGGCGCGAGGTCTCGCCCGCGCGCGATGACCCGGCCGGCACGGCCCGCGTGCGTGGCGCGGCCGCGGGCGAGGCCGCGCAGGATGCGCTGCGGCTGAAGTACCTCGATGGTGGCCATGGCGAAGGCTGCAACAACGCAGACGACCGCTTCACGCTCTGGCGCCGGCGCTTCCACCACTGCACCTTCTACGGATTCATGCTGTGCTTCGCCTCGACCGGCGTGGCCACGCTCTACCACTACCTGCTGGGCCTGCAGGCACCCTATGCGCTGTCCAGCCTGCCGGTGCTGCTGGGAACGGCCGGCGGCGTCGGGCTGGTGATCGGCCCCGTGGGCCTGCTGTGGCTCAACCTGCGGCGCGATCCGCAGCATGGCGACGCGGCGCAGAAACCCATGGACCGCGGCTTCATCGTGCTGCTGCTGCTGGTGAGCCTGACCGGCCTCGCCTTGCTGGCGCTGCGGGACACGCGCTTCATGGCGCTATGGCTGGCGATCCACCTGGGCACGGTGATGGCGCTGTTCCTCACGCTGCCCTACGGCAAGTTCGCCCACGGTATCTTTCGCTCGGCTGCGCTGCTGAAGTACGCGATAGAGAAGCGCCTGCCCAACAGGCTGCAGCTGGGATCGGATTGAACCAGTTCACTACAACAAAAGGAGACAAGACCATGATGAAACGACGCACCGCCTGCCTTGCCGCAGCCTGCGCACTCGCTGCCGCGGCACTGCCGGCTGCGGCCCAGGACTTCCCTCCATCCAAGCCGGTCACGCTGGTGGTCGGCTTTGCGGCGGGTGGCGCGGCCGACGCGGCGGCGCGGCTCATCGCCAAGAAGCTCGGCGAGAACATCGGCCAGTCGGTCGTGGTGGACAACAAGGGAGGCGCTGGCGGCAACATCGCGCACCAGCAGGTGGCAGGCGCGCCGGCGGACGGTACCGTGCTGCTGTTCGGCTCCATCGGGCCGCTGACGATCGCGCCGCACCTCATGAAGGTCGGCTACGACCCGTTCAAGGACCTGGCCCCTGTCTCCGGTGGCGTGAATTTTCCGAACGTGCTGGTGGTGCACAAGGGCCTGGGCGTGAAGACGCTCGCGGAGTTCGTCGCTCTCGCCAAGAAGGGGCACCACGTTGAATTCGCCTCGACCGGTGCGGGCTCGGCCTCGCACCTTGCAGGCGAGCTGTTCAACCAGCGCGCCGGTATCGAGATGGTGCACGTGCCCTACAAGGGTGGCGCGCCGGCGCTGCAGGATCTGCTGGGCGAGCGCGTGGCCTCGTATTTCTCGGCGCCGCCCACGGCGATGCCGCACGTGGAGGCCGGCAAGCTCATCCCGCTGGCCACGACCGGGCCGACCCGTCCTGCCTACCTGCCCAACATCCCGACCGTGGCCGAGGCCGGCTACCCCGGCTTCGAGGCGCTCAACTGGTACGCCTTCGTCGCGCCCGGCAAGACGCCCGCGCCGCTGCTGGACCGCTGGAACCGCGAGATCGTCAAGGTGCTGAACGACCCCGAGGTGAAGGCCGCGCTCGACAAGCACGGCCTCACGCCGCAGCCCACCACGCGCGAGGGCCTGGCCGACTTCATGCGCAGCGAGTCCGACAAGTGGGGCAAGGTGGTGCGCGACCGCAAGATCACCGCGAGTTGACCCCTACACAAAGAAGGAAGCCCCCATGACCCGCTCCGCCACCGTTGGCGTCCTGCAGATTCCCTCCATGCGTGCCCATTGCAGCGACGCCGAATGGCAGGCCCGCGTCGACCTGGCTGCCTGCTACCGCCTCGTCGCCCACTACGGCATGGCCGACATGATGGCCAACCACATCTCCTCGCGCGTGCCGGGCGAGGATGGTGCCTTCCTCATCAACGCCTACGGCATGATGTACGAAGAGATCACCGCCTCCAGCCTGGTCAAGGTGGACCACGATGGCACCATCCTGGCCAGGCCCGACTTCGGCGAGCTCGGCTATGGCATCAACAAGGCCGGCTACGTGATCCACAGCGCCGTGCACGAGGCGCGGCCCGAGGTGGCCTGTGTGATCCACACCCACAGCTGGGCCTCCATGGCGGTATCGGCACTCGAATGCGGGCTGCTGCCGATCACGCAGACCGCGATGCGCTTCCTCAAGATCGGCTACCACGACTACCAGGGCGTGGTGCTCGACACGGCGGAGCAGGCCTCGCTGATCCAGGACCTGGGCCAGGGCGAGGCGCTGATCCTGCGCAACCATGGTGCGCTCACCGTGGGCCGCACCGTCGGCGAGGCCTTCAACTGGATGCACCGGCTCGAGCTCGCCTGCCGCTCGCAGCTCGCCGCCATGGCCACTGGCAGCCCGCTGGCCCGGGTGGCGCAGCCGGTGCTGGAGGAAACCTGGAACAACTACCAGCCCGGCACCCGCCGCCCCTATGGCGTGATGGAGTGGCCCGCGCTGCTGCGCATGCTCGACCGCATCGATCCGGGCTATCGCGACTGAGGCCCCAGGGCCACTGGCGTCACGCCGCTCCCGCCACGAGCGAAGAAATCAGCTCCAGCCCGCAGCGGGCTGGGCGGCAGCCTGCGCGGCTGCCGGTCTGCGTCCCGTTGTTCCCCACTACAAGTACAGGAGACATGCCCCATGCGCCGACACCTTCCTTCCTCTATGGCCCGCCGCCAGGTACTGGCCGCGGGCCTGGGCCTCGCCGCGTCTGCGGCCCTGCCGTTCGTCGCCCACGCGCAGGAGCGCTGGCCCGCGAAGCCGGTACGCGTGGTCGTCGCCTTCACGGCTGGCGGTACCACCGACATCCTGGCGCGCGCGGTGGCCAACAAGCTCGCGGAGAAGCTCGGCCAGCCGTTCGTGATCGACAACAAGCCGGGCGGCGGCGGCAACATCGGCACGGCCGACGTGGTGCGCGCCGTGCCGGATGGCAGCACGCTGATCGTCAACTCGGTCGGGCCGATTTCCATCAACCAGACGCTCTACAAGAACCTGGCCTACGACCCGCTGGTCGACCTGGTGCCCATCGTGCAGATTGCCGACGTGCCCAACGTCCTGGTGGTCCATCCGTCGGTGCCTGCCAGGACTTTCGAGGAGTTCGTGGCCTATCTCAAGGCGAACCCCGGCAAGCTCAGCTATGGTTCCACCGGCGTAGGTACCTCATCGCATCTGTCGAGCTACATGCTCGGCCAGCGCGTGGGTGGCGAGCCGCTGCACATACCCTACAAGGGAGCCAATGCGCTGAACGACCTGCTCGCAGGGCGCCTGCAGTTCATGTTCGCCACCATTCCCTCGGTCATCCAGCAGGTGAAGGCCGGCAAGCTGCGCGCGCTCGCGGTGTCGAGCGCCCGGCACTCGCGTTCCCTGCCGGGCGTTCCCACGGTGGCGGAGCGGGGCTTTCCCGGTTTCGAGGCCGGCTCGTGGTTCGGGTTCTTCGGCCCGAAGGGAACGCCCGACCATGTCGTCGAGGCCCTGAACCGCGCCGTCAACGACGTACTGCCGCAGCTGCAGGAGCAGATGATCCGCGAGGGTGCGGACCCGGTGGGCGGCACGCCCCAGCAATTCGGCGCTTTCACGCGCAAGGAGTACGACAAGTGGAAGGTCATCGTGCAGGCCTCGGGGGCCGTGGCCGAGTGAGCGCAGCGGTGCCGTTGCGTCTGCTGCTGTCCGGCCCGGCGCGGGAGCGCCTGGGGACGCGGCTCGGCGCGGCGGTGGTGCCGCTGTCGCTTGACGAAGCCGCGGCCGGCGCACCATTCGACGCGGCCTTTGTCTCGCGCGACGTGACCGGCCTCTCGACCAAGCACCAGGTCCTGCCCGCCACCCAGCGCTTCTACGACGCGCTGCTGGCCGCGGCGGCCCTGCGCTGGGTGCACGTGCACTCGGCCGGCGCCGACCGGCCGGTGTTCGTGGACCTGCGCACGCGTGGCGTGCAGCTGAGCACCTCGGCCGGCAACAATGCCGCCGTGGTCGCGCAGACCGCCCTGGCCGGGGTGCTGGCGCTGGCGCGGCAGTTTCCGCGTCTGCTGGCCGCCCAGCGCGAGTCGCGTTGGGCGCCACTGATTGGTTCGGGCCTGCCGCGCGACCTGGCGGGGCAGACCGCGGTGGTGGTCGGCTGGGGCGCCATTGGCCGTCAGCTGGGCAGCTGGCTGGCGGCGCTCGGCTTACGTGTGGTCGCGGTGCGGCGTGAACGCACCCCGGCCGCCGACGGTGGCATCGAAGCCGTTTCCTACGACGACCTGCCGGCCTTCCTGCCGCACGCCGACTGGCTGGTCCTGGCCTGCCCACTCACTGCGCGTACCCATGGCCTGGTCGATGCGGAAGCATTGGCGCGGCTGCCGCCGGGTGCGCACCTGGTGAACGTGGCGCGCGGCGAAGTGGTGGCAGAGCCTGCCCTGATCGATGCGCTGCGTTCCGGCCGGCTGGCGGGTGCATTCCTGGACGTGTTCGCCCACGAGCCGCTGCCGGCCGATTCGCCGCTGTGGCAGCTGCCCAATGTCATCGCCACGCCCCACAGCGCGGGCTTCTCCGACGGCAATGCGGCGCGCGTGGAGGCGATCTTTCTCGACAACCTCGCGCGCTGGCAGGCCGGCCAGCCGCTGCAGAACCTGGCCTAGACCCCCGCCAGCACCGATGCGTCGGTGTAGACGATATCGAGTGGATAGCGCTTGCCCGCCAGGTAGTCGTCCAGGCAGCGCAGCAGCAGCGGGCTGCGGTGGCGGTCGGGGCAGGCGCGGATCTCGTCGGCCGTCATCCACAGCGTGCGCACGATGCCATCGTCCAGTGCACGCCAGGCGTGGTGGGTGCCCACGTCGCCGGCAAAGGCAAAGCGCAGGTAGGTGATGTCGTCACCCGTGTCGCTGCGCTGGAAGCGCGAGATGTACACACCCACGAGCGCAGTGGGTGTGAAGTCGTAGGCAGACTCTTCCAGCGCTTCGCGCGTGCAGCCCTGCGCCGGGGTTTCGCCGGGATCCAGGTGGCCGGCCGGGTTGTTGAGCTTGAGTCCTTCGGAGGTCTGCTCTTCCACCAGCAGAAAGCGGCCGTCCCGCTCGATCACCGCCGCTACGGTGACGCTGGGCTTCCATCGCGTCGTCACGGGTTTGTTCATGGCCGGCATTATCCCGTCCGGATATGGCGCTCCAGTGTCCGCTTGGCGGCACGGCCACCCGCGGGTTTGCGGCAGGCAGGCCAGTTGGTTACATCCGGTAAGCTCCGCCCTCGCGCGCTGATTTTTCTTCCATCCCCGAGGAGAGTCCCATGCAGATAGGAGTACCCGCCGAAACCATGGCGGGTGAAACCCGAGTAGCCGTCACTCCGGAGACGGCGAAGAAACTCATCGCGCAAGGGCATGCGCTGCGGGTGCAGTCAGGCGCCGGCATCGCCGCCAGCGTCACCGACGCGGCCTACGCTGCCGCGGGAGCCGAAATCACCGACCGGGCCGGTGCCTTTGGCTGCGATCTGGTCCTCAAGGTGCGCATCCCGCAGCCCGATGAACTGGGCCTCATGCGCTCCGGCTCGGCGCTGCTGGGCATGCTGGATCCCTTCGACAGGGACGGCCTGCAGCGCCTGGCCAGTGCAGGGCTGACGGCCTTTGCGCTGGAGGCCGCGCCGCGCACCACGCGCGCGCAGAGCATGGACGTGCTCTCGTCCCAGGCCAACATCGCCGGCTACAAGGCCGTGATGATCGCGGCCGACAAGTACCAGCGCTTCTTCCCCATGCTCATGACGGCCGCCGGCACCGTGAAGGCCGCACGTGTGGTGGTGCTGGGCGTGGGCGTGGCGGGGCTGCAGGCCATTGCCACCGCCAAGCGCCTGGGGGCCGTCATCGAGGCCTCGGACGTGCGGCCTTCGGTCAAGGAGCAGGTCGAGTCGCTTGGCGGCAAGTTCATCGAGGTGTCCTACGACACCGACGAAGAGAAGGAAGCCGCCGTGGGCGTCGGCGGCTACGCCAAGCCCATGCCGGCCAGCTGGCTCGCGCGCCAGCAGGTCGAGGTGGCCAAGCGCGTGGCGCTGGCCGACATCGTCATCAGCACCGCGCTCATTCCCGGCCGCGCCGCGCCCACGCTGGTCACCGAGGACATGGTCAAGTCCATGAAGCCGGGCTCGGTCATCGTCGACATCGCTGCCGGCAAGGGCGCGGGCGGTGTGGGCGGCAATTGCCCGCTGTCAGAAGCCGGCAAGACCGTGGTACGGCACGGCGTGACCATCGTCGGCGAGACCAACCTGCCTGCGCTGGTGGCGGCCGATGCCTCGGCGCTCTATGCGCGCAACATCCTGGATTTCCTCAAGCTCGTGCTCCCCAAGGAGGGCGGGCTGCAGGTCAACCTGGACGACGACATCGTGGCCGCCTGCCTCGTGGCGCAGGGCGGCGAAGTCAAACGCAGCTGAAGCGCAAGAGGACGCCATGGAAATCTCCCACACCCTCACCAACCTGATCATCTTCGTGCTGGCGATCTACGTCGGCTACCACGTGGTCTGGACCGTCACGCCCGCGCTGCACACGCCGCTGATGGCCGTGACCAATGCCATCTCGGCCATCGTCATCGTCGGCGCCATGCTGGCCGCCGCGCTCACCACCACGCCGCTGGGCAAGACCATGGGCGTGCTGGCCGTGGCGCTCGCGGCGGTCAATGTCTTCGGCGGCTTCCTGGTCACGCGGCGCATGCTCGAGATGTTCCGCAAGAAGGACAAGAAGGCAGCTGCGCCCGCGGCCGGCAAGGAGAACGCGGCATGAGCATGAACCTCGTCACGCTGCTCTACCTGGTGGCGTCGGTCTGCTTCATCCAGGCCCTCAAAGGCCTGAGCCATCCGACCACGTCGATCCGGGGCAACATCTTCGGCATGACCGGCATGGCCATCGCCGTGCTGACCACGGCGGCGCTGATCGTCACGCTCGCCGGCAGTGCGCTGGGCCTGGGCTGGGTGCTGCTGGGCCTGCTGGTCGGCGGCACGGCGGGCGCGGTGATGGCGCAGCGCGTGGAGATGACCAAGATGCCCGAGCTGGTCGCCTTCATGCACAGCATGATCGGGCTGGCGGCGGTGTTCATCGCCGTGGCGGCAGTAGCCGAGCCGTGGGCCTTCGGCATCGTGCCGCCGCCCGAGCCTGCGGTGCTGGGCGCACCGACGGCCGCGGGCCTGGTGATTTTCGAAGGGCTGGCCCGCTTGCCGATCCCCGCGGGCAACCGGCTGGAGCTGTTCCTGGGCGCAGCCATTGGCGCCATCACCTTCAGCGGTTCGGTGATCGCCTTCGGCAAGCTGTCGGGCAAGTACAAGTTCCGCCTGTTCCAGGGCGCGCCGGTGCAGTTCAAGGGCCAGCACCTGCTCAACCTGGTGCTGGGCCTGCTGACCATCGCGCTGGGCCTGCTGTTCGTGGCCACAGAGAGCTGGCCGGCCTTCTTCGCCATGCTGGCGCTGGCCTTCGTGATGGGCGTGCTCATCATCATCCCGATCGGCGGGGCCGACATGCCGGTGGTGGTGAGCATGCTCAACAGCTACTCGGGCTGGGCGGCGGCGGGCATCGGCTTCAGCCTGAACAACAGCATGCTGATCATCGCCGGCTCGCTGGTGGGCAGCTCGGGCGCGATCCTGAGCTACATCATGTGCAAGGCCATGAACCGCTCGTTCTTCAACGTGATCCTGGGTGGCTTCGGTGGCGAGGCCGCTGCGGCAGCCTCGGGCGGCGGCGAGCAGCGCCCGGTCAAGAGCGGCAGCGCCGATGACGCCGCCTTCGTGCTGTCCAACGCCGAGACGGTGGTGATCGTGCCCGGCTACGGCCTGGCCGTGGCCCGCGCCCAGCATGCAGTCAAGGAACTGGCGGCCAAGCTCACCGAGAAGGGCGTCACCGTCAAGTACGCGATCCACCCCGTGGCCGGGCGCATGCCCGGCCACATGAACGTGCTGCTGGCCGAGGCCGAGGTTCCGTATGACCAGGTGTTCGAGATGGAGGACATCAACAGCGAGTTCGGCCAGGCCGACGTGGCCATCATCCTGGGCGCCAACGACGTGGTGAACCCGGCGGCCCACACCAAGGGCAGCCCGATCTACGGCATGCCCATCCTCGAGGCCTACAAGGCCAAGACGGTGATCGTGAACAAGCGCTCCATGGCTGCGGGCTACGCCGGCCTGGACAACGAGCTGTTCTACATGGACAAGACCATGATGGTCTTCGGCGATGCCAAGAAGGTGGTCGAGGACATGACCAAGGCCATCGAGTGACCGCCCGCGCCCGCGGGCGCGCTGTCGCGGGAGGGATTTTCGAACGGTCGTGCTTTCGGCCACAATCATCCGGTTGAGGAGACGCAACACCCATGGAAAAGACTTGGCTTTCGCAGTATCCGGCGGGCGTGCCGGCAGAGATCGACCCCGGGCAGTACCGCTCGCTGGTGGCCCTCATGGAGGAGAGTTTCGGCCGCTATGCCGACCGCACGGCCTACAGCTTCATGGGCCGGGATGTCAGCTATGCCGAGACGGATGGCGCCAGCCGCAAGTTCGCCGCCTACCTGCAGGGCCTGGGCCTGGCCAAGGGGGACCGCGTCGCGATCATGATGCCCAACGTGCCGCAGTACCCGGCGGCCGTAGCCGCCATCCTGCGCGCGGGCTGCGTGGTGGTGAACGTGAATCCGCTCTACACGCCGCGCGAGCTCGAGCACCAGCTGAAGGATTCCGGCGCCAAGGCCATCGTCATCATCGAGAACTTCGCGCACACGCTGGAGCAGTGCATTGCCGCCACGCCGGTGAAGCACATCGTGCTGTGCGCCATGGGCGACCGGCTTGGCTTCCTCAAGGGGGCCATCGTCAACTACGTGGTGCGCAGCGTGAAGAAGCTGGTGCCGCCCTACCGGCTGCCTGGTGCGGTGCGCTTCAATGACGCGCTGGCCCAGGGCGCGCGCGGCAGCTTCACGGCCCCGGCCATCGGCCCCGACGACATGGCGCTGCTGCAATACACCGGCGGCACCACGGGCGTGAGCAAGGGCGCGACGCTGCTCCATCGCAACATCATCGCCAACGTGCTGCAGTCCGAGGCCTGGAACCTGCCGGCAATGCGGAAGGTGCCAGCCGGCGAGCAGCCCACAGCCATCTGCGCGCTGCCGCTCTACCACATCTTCGCCTTCACGGTGAACATGATGCTGAGCCTGCGCACGGGCGGGAAGACCGTGCTGATCCCCAATCCACGCGACCTCGCGGGCACGCTGGCCGAGCTCTCCAAGCACCGCTTCCACAGCTTCCCGGCGGTCAACACGCTGTTCAACGGGCTGGCCCACCACCCGGACTTCGACAAGGTGGACTGGAGCCACCTCAAGATATCGGTCGGCGGCGGCATGGCCGTGCAGGCGGCGGTCGCCGAACTGTGGCTCAGGAAGACCGGCTGCTCGATCTGCGAGGGCTACGGCCTGTCCGAGACCTCGCCTTCAGCCAGTTGCAACCCGACCGACAGCACGGCGTACACCGGCACCATCGGCCTGCCGCTGCCCTCCACCGAGATGAAGCTGCTGGACGACGAGGGCAACGAAGTGCCCCGGGGCGAACGCGGCGAGCTCGCCATCCGCGGCCCGCAGGTGATGGCCGGCTACTGGCAGCGCCCGGACGAGACCGCCAAGGTCATGACGGCCGACGGCTTCCTGCGTTCCGGCGATATCGGCGTGGTCGACGAGCGCGGCTACTTCCGCATCGTCGACCGCAAGAAGGACATGATCCTGGTCAGCGGCTTCAACGTCTATCCGAACGAGGTCGAGGATGTGGTGGCCGCCATGCCCGGCGTGCTCGAATGCGCGGCGGTCGGCGTGCCGGACGAGAAGACCGGCGAGACCGTCAAGGTGGTCATCGTGAAGAGCGACGCGGCCCTGACCGAAGCCCAGGTGCTCGACTACTGCCGCGCCAACCTGACCGGCTACAAGCGCCCGCACGTGGTCGAGTTCCGCACCGAACTGCCCAAGACCCCGGTTGGCAAGATCCTGCGGCGCGAACTGCGGGACCGGAAGTAGGCGCTTCCCCGGGCGTCACCGCAGGCTGCGGCGGCTGCATGCGATGCCACAATCGCCGCCACCATGACCACCGCCATTCTGAGTGCGCTTGCCGAAGAGCAGCAGGGCCTGATCGCGCAGCTGCAGCGGCCCGAGTGCATCCGCCACGCCGGGCGCGATTTCTGGCGCGGTGACCTGCAGGGCCGGCCCGTGGTGCTGGCCCTCTCTCGCATCGGCAAGGTGGCGGCGGCCACCACCGCCACCGCGCTGGCCGAGCGCTTCGGCGTGGCCCGCATCCTCTTCACCGGCGTCGCCGGCGGGATCGGTCCTGGCGTGCAGGTGGGCGACGTGGTCGTGGCCGAGCATCTGGTGCAGCACGACATGGATGCCTCGCCCCTCTTCCCGCGCTACGAGGTGCCGCTCTATGGCCGCAGCCTGTTCCCGGCCGATGCCGCGCTCTCCGCGCTGTTGCAACACGCTGCGCGCGCAGGTGTGGCGGCCGTGGCTGCCGGATGGGGACACCATCCCGATCTGCTGGCCGGCCGCGGCGCATGCACGCACGGGCTCGCCGTGCACCACGGACTGGTAGCCAGCGGCGACCGCTTCGTTGCCACCGCCGCCGAGTCGCGCGCCCTGCAGCAGGCGCTGCCCGCCGCACTGGCCGTTGAAATGGAGGGGGCGGCCGTGGCCCAGGTGTGCTGCGACTACGGCCTGCCGTTTGCCGTCATGCGCACGGTGTCCGACCGCGCCGACGACGCCGCGCACGTGGAGTTCCCGCGCTTCGTGCGCGAGGTTGCCAGCCGCTATGCCGAAGCAGTCGTCCTGCGCTGGCTCGATTTGCTTCCATATAGATAGCAAAAAGCCAAGGAGGGGCCTAGGCTTGGAGTCTATTTCTTTACAGGTCCTGCCAGGGCTGCGCTACCCCAGCCAGCCGCGCCGCCGGAAGTACCACATCGGAACCACTGCGCTGGCGATCATCAATCCCAGCACATAGGGGTAGCCCCAGGCCCAGTCCAGCTCCGGCATGGTCTTGAAGTTCATGCCGTAGATGCTCGCGATCAGCGTGGGTGGCAGCAGCGCCACGCTGGCCACCGAGAAGATCTTGATGATCTTGTTCTGGTTGATGTTGATGAAGCCGACCGTGGCGTCCATCAGGAAGTTGATCTTGTCGAAGAGGAATGCGGTGTGGTTGTCCAGCGACTCGATGTCGCGCAGGATCTGGCGCGCCTCCTCGAACTGCTCTGCGTTGAGCATCTTGCTGCGCATCATGAAGCTCACCGCGCGGCGCGTGTCCATCACGTTGCGGCGGATGCGGCCGTTCAAGTCCTCCTGACGCGCGATGGCGCTGAGTACCTCGCTGGCCAGCGCATCGGTCACATCGCCCGACAGCACCATGGTGCTGGCCTTCTCCAGCTCGTCGTAGATGTCCTCCAGCGTATCGGCGGAGTATTCGGCATCGGCGTCGAACAGCTTGAGCAGCACATCCTTGGCATCCTCGATCAGCCCCGGGGCCCGGCGCGCGCGCATGCGCAGCAGGCGGAATGTCGGCACGTCCTCGTCGTGGATGGTGAACAGCACGCCGCGGCTGCGGTTGCCGCTGTTGTGCTGGTTCAGGATGAAGGCCACGCGTACCGAGCGTGGCTCGGCCTCATCGGCGATCAGGAAGTCGCTGCGCACATGCAGGTCGCCGTTGTCTTCCTCGTAGAAGCGGGCGGATTCCTCGATGTCCTCGCCCGTGGCGTCCTCTGGAATGGACAGGGCGTAGTGCTGCTTGATCCAGCGCTTTTCCTCGAGCGTCGGCGATTCCAGGTCGACCCAGATCGGCTGGAACCGGGTCAGTTCTTCGAGGGATTCGATCTCTTCCTGGACCAGGCGACCGTTGACGAGCGAGAAGATGTTGAGCATGGAGCATTCCCGTGGGAGTAGGGCATCGGCAAGCGGTGAGGTACTGGCTTTCAGCTCCCGGTGCACGATGCGTCACGGGCCTGAAAGCTACCGACTGGGGGAGGGCTCCATGGCGCTTTTCCTGCAAAAAATGCTAGCGCGAAATTATCGCACCGCACCATGCCGGCGTTCGGGCCGCAGGCACCAAAAAAGCGCGCCGGGCAGGCGGCAGGATTGCCCTGCGCGCGGCATGGGTTTTGGCGTCGCCGAGGCCCGATCAGGCACTTTTACATCCCGCTTCCATCGTGAAAAACGTCATGAAATCATGCACTTGCGCGCGCATCCATCACGTCTGGCGGTGTGCCCGATTGCATTCGGCCCACGGCCGGCGCATAGTGAAACCGACTCAAGAAAAACATGCGTTCGCGCTGCCCTGCAACGGGGCGGCATTTCCAACCGGAGCTTTTCCTGGAGGCTATTCATGAACTTGACGATCAGCGGTCATCACCTCGATGTCACCCCTGCGCTGCACAACTACGTCACGGCCAAGATGGACCGGATCACACGCCACTTCGACCAGGTCGTGGACGTGAGAGTCCTGCTCACAGTCGAGAAGCAAAAGGAGAAACAGCGCCGTCAGCGCGCCGAGTGCAATATCAACGTCAAGGGCAACACCATGTTTGCGGAATGCGCGCATGCCGATCTTTACGCCGCGGTAGATGAACTGTTCGACAAGCTCGACCGCCAGGTCGTCCGCCACAAGGACCGCCTGCAGGACCACCACCACGCGCCGTCCAAGCGCCTGATGTGAGCGGTCCCGGGGCCGGCGGAGCTGTTGCGCGTACGCGCCAGCCGCTTCGGCCCCTGGGGGTGGATTGTTGCATCGCAAGGTGCATAATCCGCCCTCACCACTATGAACCGTCTTGCCTCCATTCTGCCGGCCGCTCAGGTGCTTGTGAGCGTCGATGCCACCAGCAAGAAGCGCGCATTCGAAGAGGCCGGACTGCTGTTCGAAGAACTGCACGGCCTGAGCCGTGCGCTCATCACCGATAGCCTGTTCGCCCGCGAACGGCTGGGGTCCACCGGACTTGGCCATGGCGTTGCCATTCCGCACGGCCGCATCAAGGGGCTGAAGGCTCCCATGGCCGCCGTCTTCCAGTTGGCGCAGCCGATTGGTTTCGACGCGCCGGATGAACGACCGGTCGCCTTGCTGATCTTCCTGCTCGTACCCGAAGCCGCTACGCAGAAGCACCTGGAGATCCTCTCGGAGATCGCCGAGCTGCTGAGCGATGCCCCCCTGCGCGAGAAGATCAAGACCTGCACCGACGCCGTCGAGCTGCACGCCACGATCGCTGGCTGGCAATCCACCCAGCCCGCCTGACGGCGTACGGCCCTTCCTGCCTGCGCCTGCGTGAAACCCACCGTCGTCAGTGCCGACGTCCTGTTCGAGGAGTTCCGCTCCTCGCTGCGCTGGGAGTGGGTTGCGGGGCTGGGCGCCTCCGAGCGCAGCTTCGAGGCCGTGGCCGTCAGCGCGGCGCGCTCCGGCGCCGACCTGGTTGGTTACCTGAATTACATCCACCCCTATCGTGTACAGATCCTGGGCGAGCGCGAGGTGGCCTACCTCACCAATGCCACGCCTGAAGACTGTGCGCGGCGCATTGCCCGCATCGTGACCCTGGAGCCGCCGGTCCTGATCCTGACCGACGGCCAGACCGCGCCGGACGCGCTGGTGTCCATGTGCGAGCGGGCGCAGATTCCGATGTTCACGACGCACGAGTCGGCGGCCTTCGTCATCGACGTGCTGCGTGCCTACCTGTCCAAGCACTTCGCCGACCGGGTCACCATGCACGGCGTGTTCATGGACATCCTGGGCCTGGGGGTGATGATCACGGGCGAATCAGGCCTGGGCAAGAGCGAGCTCGGGCTGGAGCTGATCTCCCGCGGCAACGGCCTGGTGGCCGACGACGCGGTGGACCTGTTCCGCATCAACCAGGCCACCATCGAGGGGCGCTGCCCCGAGCTGCTGCAGAACCTGCTCGAGGTGCGCGGGATCGGCCTGCTGGACATCCGCGCCATCTTTGGCGAGACGGCAGTGCGCCGCAAGATGCGGCTCAAGCTGATCGTGCATCTGGTGCGGCGCGAGACCATGGAGCGCGAATACGAGCGCCTGCCGCACGAGCCACTGACCCAGGACGTGCTCGGCGTACCGGTGCGCAAGGCCGTGATCCAGGTGGTTGCCGGCCGCAACATCGCCGTGCTGGTCGAGGCGGCAGTGCGCAACACCATCCTCCAGCTGCGCGGCATCGACACCTACCAGGAATTCGTCGAGCGCCACCAGCGCGCCATGGAACGCGGCGAGCCGTAGAGAGCCTGCCTACCAGCCCAAGGGCACCGCGGAACCGGCTCCGCCGGACCGTGGGGGCCACACCCGGAAGGGGTTGGCGAAGGCTCGAAGTGCGCAGCCTGGGGGGGCCTAGCCCTTTGTCTTGATGCAGTCGGCGCACAGGCCGTACAGGGCCATTGCGTGGTCCTGCATCTGCCAGCCCATGGCCTTGGCCACGGCCAGCTGGCGCTTCTCGATCTCGGCGTCGTAGAACTCCTCGACCTTGCCGCAGCTGGTGCAGACGAAGTGGTCGTGGTGCGAGCCTTCGTTGAGTTCGTAGACCGCCTTGCCGCTCTCGAAGTGTCGCCGGCTCAGGATGCCGGCCTGCTCGAACTGGGTCAGCACGCGGTAGACCGTGGCCAGGCCGATGTCGGAGCGCTCCTCCAGCAGCACCCGGAACACGTCCTCGGCCGTCATGTGGCGCTGTTTGCCCTTCTGGAAGATCTCCAGAATCTTCAGGCGCGGCAAGGTGGCCTTGAGACCGGTGCTCTTGAGGTCTTCGATGTTGCTGGGCATGGGCTGGGTTCTCCGGGGCTGCGGCTGCTGCAGGGCAAGGTGCGCTGCGTGCCGTCGGGGCGGCGGCAAAAGGGGCTGCCGCTACAATGGGCCGATCATATCGCCAGCTTTCCTTCCCATGCCCGAACTCCTCCGCAGCGGCGCCCTGGCCGGCGCCGTCGTCGCCCTGAGCGCTCTGCTGCCGGCCTGCGGCTCGGTCGACAGTGCCAGCAACCGCATTGCCAGCATGGTGACGCCCTACAAGATCGAGATCGTGCAGGGGAACTTCGTTTCCAAGGAACAGGTGGCGGCATTGCAGAAGGGCATGAGCCGCCTGCAGGTGCGCGAGGTGCTGGGCACCCCGCTGGTGACCAGCATCTTCCACGCGGACCGCTGGGACTATGTCTTCACCATCAAGCGCCCCAACGTCGAGCCGCAGGCCCGCCGCCTGAGCGTGTTCTTCAAGGACGACCTGCTCGACCACTTCGACGGCGACGAGATGCCGAGCGAGGCCGAATTCGTCGCCAAGCTCGATACGCGCAACCGGGCCACCGGCAAGGTGCCCGTGCTGGAGGCGACCGAGGAGCAGCTCAAACGCTTCCCCGCCAGTCCCGTGCCGCCGCCCGAGGCGGCGACCTCCCAGGCCGCCGAGCCGCCGCTGCCCACGAGCTATCCCCCGCTCGAAGGGCCCGCCAGCGGGCGCTGAGCGCCCGGTGCCGCAGCGGCACACCGATTCCCCCCTATTTCCTGATGCCATCCGCATGAGCGATACGTCTTTCTCTTCCGCTGCCCGGCACCGCGTGGCCATTGCCGGCGCCTCCGGCCGCATGGGCCGCATGCTGATCGAGGCGGTGCGCGCCGCCGACGACTGCGTGCTGGCCGGTGCGCTGGACGTCGCCGCCAGCCCGGCCATCGGCTCGGATGCCTCCGCATTCCTCGGCCTGGCCAGCGGCGTGCCGATCACCGCGGACCCCGCCATCGGCGTGGCCGGCGCGCAGGCCCTGATCGATTTCACCCGGCCGGAAGGCACCATGGCCCACCTGGCCGCCTGCCGCGAGCGCGGCGTGGCCCTGGTCATCGGCACCACGGGTTTCACCGCCGCCCAGAAGGCGGACATCGAGTCCGCCGCGCGCGACATTCCCATCGTCATGGCGCCCAACATGAGCGTGGGCGTGAACGTCACGCTCAAGCTGCTGGAAATGGCGGCCAAGGCGCTGTCCACCGGCTATGACATCGAGATCCTCGAGGCCCACCACCGCCACAAGGTGGACGCGCCCTCGGGCACGGCGCTGAAGATGGGCGAAGTGATCGCCAGCGCGCTCGGCCGCTCGCTCGACGAGTGCGCGGTCTATGCGCGCGAGGGCGTCACCGGCGAGCGGGACCCCTCCAGCATCGGCTTTGCCACCATCCGCGGTGGCGATATCGTGGGCGACCACACGGTGCTGTTCGCCGGCACCGGCGAGCGCATCGAGATCTCGCACAAGTCCTCCAGCCGCGCCGGCTACGCCCAGGGCAGCCTGCGCGCGGTGCGCTTCCTGGCGGGCAGGAAGCCGGGGCTCTACGACATGTTCGACGTGCTGGGCCTGCACACCTGAGCGGAGCCATGAACGCGGCGCGCTTCCTGATCGAAGGTGATGCCGTTTCGCGCAGCGTCGCGATCGGCCTGCTGGTGCTGTCGGTGGCGAGCTGGGTGGTGATCGCCTGGAAGCTCTGGCTGCTGCAGCGCGCCGTGGCCGACGTGGCACGCGGCACGGCGGCTTTCTGGCAGGCCAACTCCCTGCTGGACGCCCACCGCGCCGTGGCGGCCTTCGACCGGCATGCGCTGGTCACCCCCTTCCTGGCGGCCCTGGCGCCGCTGGCCGCAACACCAGGGCTGGCCGGCACCGGTGACCGCCAGCAGCGGCGTACCCGGGTGCTGCGCGATGCCCTGCATGCGGTCCTGGGCCGCCTGCAGTTCGGCCAGGTGCTGCTGGCCACGGTGGGTGCGATTGCGCCGTTCGTCGGCCTGCTGGGCACGGTCTGGGGCATCCACCATGCGCTGGTCGATATCGCTGGCGCCGGCCAGATCACCATCGAGCGCATCGCCGGCCCGGTGGGCGAGGCGCTGGTGATGACGGCTGCAGGCCTGGCCGTGGCCATTCCCGCGGTGCTGGCCTACAACCTGTTTGGCCGCCGCATCACGCGCATCGAAGCCGCACTGGAAGGCTTCGCGCAGGACCTGCGCGACCTGCCGGAGCTGCCGCCGGGCTGAGCCGGCCGCTGCACCATGGCCTTCGGACGTCTCGACCGCGGCGCCACCAGCGCGCCCCTGAGCGACATCAACGTCACGCCGCTGGTGGACGTGATGCTGGTGCTGGTGGTGATCTTCCTGCTGACCGCACCCCTGCTGGCCAGCAGCATCCGGCTGGACCTGCCCCAGGCGGCCTCGGCCGCGCCGGTGAGCAAGCCGGCATCCCTGGCGGTGGTGGTGGACAAGTCCGGCCAGGTGTTCCTGGACGACAAGCCGGTGGCCATCGAGGCGGTGGCGGCGCGTTTTGCCGATGCCGCACGGGCCGACCCGGCCACCGAACTGCAGCTGCGCGCCGACGCCGGCGTGCCCTACGGCCGCGTGGTCGAGGTGCTGGGGCTGGCGCAGAAGGCCGGACTCACGCGCATCGGCTTCATGGCCGACCCCGCCGTTGCGGCACCCACCGGGCGGAAACCCTAAAATCGCGGCGTCACGCCGCCGTCTGCGGCTCGTGCCGAGCGCCGCGCAGCGGGCGCCGGCGAACCCACCGTTTCCATGCAAGACAAATACCAACACACCGAGATCGAGCGCGCCGCACAGGCCGCTTGGACCGCCCGAGACGCCTACCGCGTGACCGAGGACGCAGGCAAGCCGAAGTACTACGCCTGCTCGATGCTGCCCTACCCGAGCGGCAAGCTGCACATGGGCCATGTGCGCAACTACACCATCAACGACATGCTG
>Ga0116227_10003881_pt1 | contig 32820 bp, 20 predicted proteins | sample S1TSphgellanicum_FD_89693 | JGI IMG/M metagenome (GOLD analysis project Ga0116227, IMG submission 89693) | Host-associated microbial communities from peat moss isolated from Minnesota, USA - S1T2_Fb - Sphagnum magellanicum MG | ecosystem: Host-associated > Plants > Peat moss > Unclassified... | reverse complement strand
TTTATATTTTTTTTTTATGGATTATTGTTGATGATAATAAAAAAATGGAAAAAAAATTAATTGGGGGACACTTGAAAAAAAAAAAAACAAAACAATAAAAAACTGACCTCTAAAAAAAAAAAAAAAAACAAAAAAACTGCCTAAAGATTAAAAAAAAGTGTGTTGAAATGTGACAGAACTTTCTTGAAATTCTGGCAACTTTTTGTTATTAGAAATGCAATTTGTGCAAATATTCCTTTCCAATTTGGGAGGTAGCATGTTTGTTGAAAATTCGCCTCAAAGGAGAAATCACTGCAGAAGAACACTGCAAAACTTACTGAAGCAGCAGAAAACAAGTGTTTTTTTGCCTACCTACCACCAAGGCTTCCATCAATCTTTGTCTTTTGTGGATTGCACTATTGAAAGTAGAATCTGCGACAAACAAATGAAGGTAAAATGTCCTAAGGAATGGTAGAGCCTTGCCCCTTGTTTTGGGTAAGGTGCCAGGTGAGCCCATTAGTCCATTAGAGCGAGCAAGCAAGCAAGCTAGATGATGCACCCAACTGAATCAGTACTGCAATTAAGGTCTTGGGTGACAGATTTTAAACAAGTCTTTGGAGAAAAATTGCATATTCAGGAGACACATTTAGGTCATGATTACAAGGGTATGATCGTAATTAAGAGATTATTATGTCATATAATGCAGACATCAACAACATCACATAATTTGCCACCCTAGACCTTAATGTAAGTTTTCATGATATGACAAATGGGTCATTACAGACTCCTTCAATTACACTTCAAATCTGAGATAGCGTAAGTATTATTTTTGCATGGTTGTTGACCATCCACACTGTGATCAAAAGTTTTGTCGGATTCTGGATTTTTCTGAGAGGATCGTTGGATTTTTATCTTTTGACCTTCGTTTGATAGAGATCATCGAATGTGATTCTGAAAATCGTGTTTTATTTTATTTATAAAAAAAACTTGTAAAGCCAATTGTTTTGCAGATTTGTCTTGAATTTTGGAGGCAGTTGGGGTTAAGACTGGGTCCAAGTTCATCCACCTTTTGTATACACACAACTAAACTACAACATTTGTCAATACATGCACAGATCTCTAGATGAAAGATTGTGTTCTTCTTTTCATTGTTTACAACCAACCAAAAATACTAACTTCACCCGGAAAATATGGCTTAACTCCTCTTGTCTTTCCAAAAAAAGTTTTACTTTTCTAGCTAGAGAACTTAGTCATGTTTGAAAGATCCACAAAAAAGAAGAAGTTCTACTTGTTGTCTTGGCTAGAGAACTTGGATGGGTTTAAAGAAGCACGTTGGCCTAATTTATGTACTGGCTCCACTTTGAGCAAGAAGGTGGTTACATGGTTTGGCTCCCCATTTTGGTTTGGGCAAAATGATGAACCTTTGGACTAGATACTTTAAAACTTGATGTAAAACCAGCAATCCAAATGGCCTAGAACCTGAAGTAGAACCAGAGATTCACATGCAAACTTAAACATAGAACCCCCTGGTCCACTTGAGGGAGAACCCATAGCCCACTTAAATGGAGCCCACGATCGACAATGTAGAACCAACCAGAGAACCTGCAAAAGCTGGTGCAAATTAACCAGCAAGCACTAAGCAAAATTTCGGAGCCTATCTATCTAACTAGAGGCTCAGTTGCAGAGCTGTTTTTTCACCTGGTTTTTTTGTGATACCTAAAGGGATACCCGGCAAGTATCACAAGTAATAATAAAATTTTAAAAAGTCACCTGCACACTTTAGACTGCGGAACTCCCTCAGTTCCTGAAAGAAAGAACCGTCCTGTGCAAAAGGAGCCAAGGCTGGTTATTTTGAACTCCCCCTTTGTAGGGTGTTACCTTACACATAAGGTTACAACTTACAACCGCAACTAAAGAGTTATGACAAATGGGTCCTTATAGATTTTTCCTCCAATGAAAACTGAAAATTTTAAAAATTAAGAAAAATAAAATTCTTCAAATCTAAGAGAGGAAGGTAAAGGAGTAAATAAAACTAAGTTTGCTCAATGGTTTGAATTTGCTTCAAATTACGAACAATTTGCAAAAGCAGGACCTGCTAATTAATTAATTAATTAGTTAGTTAATACTACAAGTGCGGGTGGGAGTATAATAAGTTAGTAAGTAAAGTGCACAAATTGGGGGTAGTCCAAAAAAACCTCCCTCTTTTTTTAATTTTTTTTCTTTCCTTTTTTTTTTTGTCGGGTTTGGGGGGGGGGTGTGTGTGTGTGCTGTGGCGGCTGTTTTGCTTGCCTTGTAAGTTCACCATGTCGAGTCAGTGGACAGTGGCAGATAGCTATCCCAACTTACTTACTTACATTTCAAATAAAATAAAATCTTTGATTTTCTTATTATGGCATGCTGGCATGGATAATTGCAGTGACAAAGCCGGGCGGCGGGCGGGGGAGGCTGGGGTGTGTGCAAAATTACCGCCTATCCTTTTGGCTTTGTTGGGTCCCAGCTGCCCCCAAACCACTCCACACCACTCCCCAATATTTTTTTTTAATTAAAAAAAAAATTGATATCGAAAAATTGGCTAAATCTAGCCCCAAATCAAAAGAAAAGAGAAAGTATTCAAATTTACACTAGAAAAACTAAAAATAAAATAAAATCCCAATTTCTTTGTCGAAAAATGGCGAAATTACGCCAGAATGTTTTTAGTAAAAGCATGCTTCCCTTCCTTCCAAGTTCCCTCGAGGCCAGGACCCAGTAGCCAGCCCTGAGCCGGGGGGGACTACATATAACGAACGCACATCTGCAAACTCTAGTTATTCACGTTCCTCCTACACTGACACAGAGAGAGAGACACACACACACACACTCTGACTTGCAGTGTGTCTAAGGACATTATTCTCATTAGGTTGTTGTGATCACATATTCTGTCAAAAAAAACTCCACAACAATTGGACTCCTCCTGACTCGTCCTCACTGCTCACTCACTCACTCACTCTTCCTCTTCTTCTGAGCAGCTGCTGCTGCTTCTTCTTCTTCTTGCTTGTACTCGTTCCTTCTTCCTTCCTCTCAAGATTATAATTGTTGCGGCTGTTGCTGTAGCAGCTCTGTTCACTCATTTATTGCTGCTTGCTTCTTGTTAAATTGGGTTCTTTTGGTGGGTATTTGTTGACTCAACTTTACTTTGTTTTTTTTTTTCTTTCAATTCCATTTCCATTTCCATTTCCAATTTCCGTTAGCGTTGTTGTTGTTGTTTTGGGTGTTTTTGTTTTGTGATTGAAAGTTAGTTTGCTACCTTGTGTTTGTTTGTTTCAGAAGACCAGACTCGAGAGCTGTGATCTCGAGATATGAATTTGCTTTAGACGATTGTTCGAGTGGAGATGACACGAGATGCAGCATGGCTCCTCTTGGGAGTGACACTCTGACAGTGTTGTTGTTGTTGTTGTTTCAAGAAAGATCAGATTGTTGAGGTTGTTTGTTTGTTGTTGGAGCTTTGTCGTCGTGAGTCGTGAGGAAGGCGTTGAGAGAGAGAGAGAGATGGCGAACGTGACGGCATGCATAAAGCCGATGGCGGACACGTCCAATGGCGTGTTCCAAGGCGACAACCCCGTTCATTTTGCGCTGCCGTTGATTATCGTTCAGATCATTTTCGTCATCGTCGTCACTCGCCTGCTCGGCTTGCTCGTCAAGCCCTTGCATCAACCACGAGTGATTGCAGAGATTGTCGTAAGTTCTTCTTCTTCTTCTCCTCCTCCTCCTTCTGGCGTTAGAAGAAGAGCTTGCTCCTCAAACCCTAAAAAAACTCTTCACTAAATCACATCTAAGAGCGACGGACGAAAATCCATTCTTTGCATGACTTGCGGATGCGGAAGTCCAAGGGTTTTTGTTGTCGGAAGTCTGTAGAGACTTGCTCAACAACAACAACAACAACAAGATATCTGATCCTTTTGCTGCATGTTGATAGACGTCGTGTTGGAATGGATTCGTGCAGGGAGGTCTGCTACTGGGGCCGTCAGCATTGGGGAGGAACAAACTCTACATGGCGAACATTTTCCCGCCGCAAAGCATGACGACGCTAGAGGTGTTCGCGGACATGGGTCTTCTGTTCTTCCTCTTCATGGTCGGATTGGAGCTGGACTTGAAACAAATCAGCAAGACGGGAAGGCAAGCTCTACTCATTGCGGCGGCGGGAATCTCCTTGCCGTTCACCGCGGGAGTTGGTGTCTCGTTTGTGCTGAAGCAGACGATTGCGCAAGACGGCAAGTTCGGGCCGTTTTTGGTGTTCATGGGTGTGGCGATGTCGATTACGGCATTTCCTGTTCTCGCGCGCATTCTCGCGGAACGCAAGCTTCTGACGACCGATGTCGGTCAGATCGCAATGGCAGCGGCTGCTGTAAACGATGTGGTTGCATGGGTGCTTCTGGCGCTCGCTGTTGCACTCTCGGGATCTGGGAAGAGTCCCACGATTGTGGTGTGGGTGCTGCTGTGCGGTATAGGTTTCGTAATCGTCATGTTCGTGGCAGTGCGACCAGTCATGACTTGGATTGCTAATCGCTGTACCACCAACGAGCCCGTGAAGGAATTCTACATCTGCGTGACTCTGGCTGGGGTTTTGGTGGCGGGATTCTGCACAGATGCGATCGGAATCCATTCCATCTTTGGCGCATTTCTGTTGGGTCTCGTCATCCCAAAGCAAGGACCGTTTGCAGAGATTCTGGTAGAGAAGCTGGAGGATTTCATCACTATTCTCTTCCTACCACTCTACTTCGCTGTCAGTGGGTTGAAGACCAATATTGGGACCATTCACGGAGGCAGATCCGTTGGTCTGCTGGTTCTGGTCATCAGCGTTGCCTGTCTCGGCAAGATCTTAGGCACTTTCCTCGCAGCCAAGCTCAGCCATTTGAGCTTCAACAGATCCATAACTCTTGGGGTGTTGATGAATACCAAAGGACTTGTGGAACTCATTGTCCTCAACATTGGCTTAGCTCGCGGGGTACGAGAACAACAGAAGACCCATTGCTACTTATGTGTTTGTTTTTGCATCTCTCAGATACCCATTGCCAATTACGTGTTTGTTTTTGCATGCATCAGCTTCAAGATGTTGTTGTTGTCCTCCTCTTCCTAGCACCATGTCCATAGCTTCCTCTGTGCTTCCAGGCCCAGTGAGTCCCCTCAGGCTGAAGAGACAAAAGGAGGAAACAAAGTGAAAATTGAGCTTGTAGAAATTTGTTCTTCTGTTCTCAACTCTGCAACAGTTGAGCTTACGTATGAATGCCCTGCTCAGTTTGTTTCTTTGATGTGTCTTTCCCTGAAGTTGTGAGTCCATGTGGTGATTTTGTGAGCAGGTTCTGAATGAGCAGACGTTTGCCATCATGGTGCTAATGGCGCTCTTTACAACCTTCATCACAACACCACTGGTGATGGCGATTTACAAGCCTGCAAGGAATCCAATCCCATACACACGCAGGAAGCTGGACATGCAAGACGACCCGAAGAACGACTTCCGCATCCTGTCATGCGTGCATGGCATGAAGAATGTACCAGCCATGATCAACCTCATGGAAACAACCCGTGGGATTCGTAAACGCGCTCTCCGTCTCTACATCCTGCACTTGATGGAGCTGTCAGAACGAACATCAGCTATTATGATGGTGCAGCGTGCACGACGAGATGGGCGCCCTTTTGTCAATGAGGGCAATCCTGACAGCAGGGATCAGGTTGTGGTGGCATTTGATGCTTATGGGCAGCTCAGCAAAGTGAGTAAACTGAAACCTTAACATTGTTTTATTTCTTCCAAGAATTAGCAAATCTACAATTGCAGATACCATCCCCAGCCATTTCTCAATTCATGGGTGGTTACCTGGCTAGTATATTTGGCAGACTTCTTTCAATCCATTATCTGCTATGCATTAGTTTGTGAGCAATTGGTGTGCAACAAAATACCTGTGAATTTCCAGTTCCACAACCAACAAGGTCTTTCATGTGGGCAAAAATCCCACATCCACAGTCCAGGATAGTCCAGGATATGGGACTTGGGTTGGGCAAATTGGAGGGACTGTGCTCACCTGCCAACATTTGGAGTTGAAATCATGTGTTACCTTGCTTCCCAATACATATTCATGTCATGTGGTGAAAGATTGGAAATAGTACCTCAAACTGTGACATCAGTAGGTTGCATAGAAATAAGAATAGAAGCCTAGGGTTCATGAGGAGGACAGTCCTCAAGGGAGTACACAATCTGAGCCTCCTCTTCATGGATGGAGAGCTGGATTACCAATTATCGCTCTGTGTCTGAGTGGCTCCAGCTAGCGATCTCCTTGACTGCAATTTCTCTAGTCTTGTATTTCACCAGTCAGTCAGAGTGATGAGTCTAGTTTCAAGTCATTGCAGAAATTAGGGCTGGAGTGAGTATTTGACATGTGGGTAATCATCAGGTGACAGTGCGGCCCATGACTGCCATCTCAGGATTTGAGGATATGCATGAGGACATTTGCACAGCAGCAGCAGACAAGCGGATAGCCATCATCATCTTGCCTTTCCACAAGTACCAGAGGCTTGATGGCTCATTTGAGACCACAACACCAGGTTTCCGAAATGTCAACTACAAAGTCCTGCAGCATGCACCATGTTCTGTTGCAATCCTTGTTGACCGTGGCCTGGGTGGCCATTCTCAGTTGGCTTCCAGCAGTGTTGACCACAATGTCGTTGTTCTGTTCTTTGGTGGTGCTGACGACCGTGAAGCTCTTGCATATGGCTGTCGCATGGTTGAGCACCCAGGGGTCAAACTGCACGTCATACACTTCATTCTTTCCAGCACAATTGATTCACATGAAACTTCTTCCTCTGACACTGCTGCTACTGCTACCCATGATCACGTTGGGATCAATGTGCATCCAGTGTCACTTGGTGAGCACTTTTCTGACATCACAAATGGACTGGCTAACACATCTCGACACTTCAATGAGTTTATGGCTCTCGGGTTGCAAGAGCAGGAGCAGCAACAACAGCTGGATAATGAAGCAATAGATCTTGTGCAAGGCTATGAGGCAAAGAGTGTAGAGAACAAGGAAAATGGTTTTAATGTGAAAAAGGTGACTTATGAAGAGATTAGTGTTGTTGGGGATCCTTTTGAAGCAATGGTAGCCTCTCTCACTAATAAGACAAGTACATATCATCTTATTCTTGTTGGTCGATCTCGGAGGCCAACTCCATTGGTGGCTCAGCTTTTCCATAGGCATGCCCACTGCTCAGAGCTGGGTCCTATTGGTCATGCACTTCTTGACCCACGGATCCGAGCATCAGTTCTGGTGTTCCAGCAGCATGACCCCATGTTGCAGGCCATTTCAACTTTGCCAGACTCTTCTGCAGAGCAAGGTGCTCTAGCAGCTGCAATTCCAAAACAATAATAATTCATGGGGTAAGCAGGCAGGCATCCAATTTGTGGGATCCAGGATTGATACCTGTCCTTGGTGCAAGAGATCATCGCTAATAACACATATGGCAGTAAGAAACAAAGCAGCCACCTCCTTGTGCAAGAACCCAGTGATGTCTGAGTCCTTGTAGGAGGACATGGCTAACCAGTAATGCCATGTGTATGGGAAATGGGGGGACCTTCCCAGTTCTTGGGTTCCAAGAAATGGCCAAGGTGAGAATTGCTTGTTTCTGGTTAATCTTTAGTGTGTAGGAAATGGACAGTTGGGAGAAGGATACAGTAAACCTAGAAGGATGATAGTTGAAAAGACAGCTTGTATAATGACAAACATCCCACCCTGTTTCAAAGGGCCTTACAGGATCCCTTTTAGTCTATAGCTTAATACCCCTTGCTCACAGATAGACTCAGTAGTTATGTGAGCCCTGGGTCTAGAGAGGAGCACATAAGGCAAATTATCGGCTGGATCTGGAGTACCTTATGAGATTTGCCAGCTTTATGCTTGCCCTTCTACTGATCTCAATGCAGAGACAGTACAAAATGTACAATGTTGATTCAGCCCAAGGAAATTGAGGAATTTGGCAAAAAAAAAGTTTAGCTGCCTGTAATTGAAGTATTCAATCACTAAATGACTTTATTTTAATGTTTTTTGTTCTATTATATTGTACTGTGTTCTGATCCTTTGGTTCGTATGTTTAATTAGTGTGCTGAGGAGAAGGCAGTTATTGGGTTTTTCCTGAATCATTACATACGTGGAACAAGCTTGTGTCTTCTGACTTTCAGTCCTGTGTATGAAGATTCTAAAGTCCACTGTTCAATATTTCCAAAGGCCACTGAGAGCATTTGGGATTGTCATCTAACTTCCCATGCTCTGGTAAATCTCCATTTGTAATGACAAAAAATTTGATGATGATGAAGTGTTTAAGATTTGTGCACAGTTATGTGCAAACTCAATTCTCAGTTGTCAGTCTTTTTAAGTGCATAGGAGGTTGATTGAGAGAGCTAAGCAATGCCTGCTTAGAATTTACAGGGTTTATGGGATTACTGTATAATTTTGAATCCAGGATTTGGAATTTAAAATTGTCAAGATAGTTGCTGTTCTCTCTTGTAACTACTGGATTACCTTTTCAGGTTTGGCACTGATTATATTTTTGAAATGCCAAAATTTTACAAAATTACCTGTTTGAGACTGCATTTTTTTTGCAGCAAATTTTGGCCATTTGGCGAAATACTTTTACCCCCAAAAAAGACTATTTTTAAAATTTAAAAATATAAAAGAATTTAGTAAAATTGTAGTTTCATAGCCAAATGGTAGCTAAATCTCCTTGTGGATGATAGCTAGTGTGGCAACATCACAAAATTGAAAAAAAAAACATTTGTTTGAAATGTCAAAAAAGTGAAGGGAATTATTTGCTTGTTGATGCTGAAATTTTGAGAACTTGATACAATTGTGTAAGTTTTATTTAAGGTCCATCATTTATTTTTTGTTTTTGCTACCTAGTATAGAATAGATAGGTCATTTATCAATCCCTTGTGCTTAGCAATAGTTTGAATATGTATTACAAAATATGGAAGTTGTTGACTACGAGTTGGATAAAGTGGAGACATTGTTGCTTGCAAGCAACAAAGAAAGAATTGTGATGAGGAGAAGAAATTGTGCAATACTTTTCTTTTAATGAAATCTTTTCATGAATAATGATGAGTCATCATCACTGAATATTTATATATGGACATAACATCAAGCTGAAAATTCTACAACGTATCATTTTCATTGTGAATCATCATTCCAAAAAAAATAAAAATTATTCAGCACCTTAGTGCCAAACCAGATAAGGTACTATGGTATTGCAGATTAAAGAATGGCAGCTTGGAAACTATTGTGTTCCAACCCAGTATTGATTGGATGCACAAAAATCCAATAAAAGATCAATGGCCAGAACCATCTCAGGGGAGACAAAAAGAGAAGGCTAAAGAAAAACAGCCCACAGGAACCAAATAAAAAGAGAGAGAACTAATCCCTCTCGTGGTAGGAAGTTATCTCACTCACAGGCCCTTTAATGTTGTCTGCATGCAAATCATGAGATTTAATAATAATGGAAGGTCTAGAACAAGCATCACTCATCAATGCAATCTTCCTTTTTATAATAAAAACTAAAGCACACTGAAAAACAATACTAACACATTTAAATGCGAAAAAACAAAGATAAATGTTACCAATATTGATCTGGTACATAGGTCTACAACTTGTATCAAGGACAACCCAGGCTGATATGACCTAAGAGCATCTCCGCCAAAGCTCATTATGTGACCCCGCACTGGAAATCTTCAATGATGTTCATGAGTCAAATCCAGTGAATCCACTGGAAGACTGCTGGGACCCTGCTGGGAAGACATCTTTTCAGAGCCCTGGAGGAGCCTTCAAAACAGACTAATAAACATACTCAAATCGTAATTATTGAGTGCTCCCTGTCTCTCATTAGCTAGATAATTTGATTGTTCCAGCTGGGTTGCTATTAGTAGTCTCCCACCTACTTGCAGTCCCAGTTTCTGGGTGGGGTTGGAAAAAAGTTAGTAACTAAAACTTGGATGCAAGAAATATTTTTGCAAGGTCACAGACTGAGCAGCTGTGGAGATGCTCTACGGCAACACCAGCCTTATACCAATAGTAAGTACTAGCGTGGTAGCGAATTGAGGTAATACTAGGTATATATAGTAGTATAGGGGCAGCTTCAACACATACCTGTTCAATAATGAACTAAAACTGAAAATTGCATGTAGAAATCTAGAACATTCCTGAATATTTCAAAAGATTCTCTAATTTCCTTTAAATGAAATTGTTCTTTCAAAAGATTTTTTTTTTTAATTCAACATTTCTACAAATAATATAATTAGTGTTGAAGCTGCCAACATACTATATGGTATCTGCATTATACCCATTATAAAAGTGGTGACCTAACCTAGAACCTTGTGACCCACTTGGCAACTACTTAGTTTCAAACTTAGCATTATTCAATTTCAAACCAATTTTGAACACCACTTCCAGTGTTTTCTTTTGTGATAAATTTTTGCCACTTGGTGACAAAAGTGACGCGGCTGTGACTGATACAAAGGAGTTTTTTTTTTGGAAAGAATGGCTCCAAGTCACCATATTTGCACCATATTTGCAGGAAAAAAATCACTTAAAATAGCCATATTTAGACAATTGGCTCTAGCACGTCACCAAAACATAGTAGGATTCCAAAAAATATCTACTTTCCTCTGTGACCTGTAGCCAAATTTGGCTAAGTCCTCTTATGGATGATCACCAATACACCTACCCTCACAAAATTGAAAACAAAATCATTGATCAAGTCCTATTTTTCACAACTAAAGATTCATCCTTTAAATGCTTTCATAAAGCAATCTTAACAACTACTTCTCAAGATTTATCCAAGCATCATCAACAAATTGGCATATATAAACAAAGTTGCGGCTTTGCTTGCATCTGATGTTCAACTTCGTAATTTTTGCACACATTCTAAACAAACCACTAGTAGGTACAACCTTGCTGTAGGGAAAGTACATCCTTGAGAGTTTCAATAATAGATAAATCAAATCCAATGTTTTCAAATCGTTGTGTTGCAGCATGAACTATTTTGAATATAAAATTGAAAGTTTTTTTTCATGCCTACAACACAAGTGACAAGCCTTACCAAAATATTAGAAAATAAACACCTTCTCCCAATCAATGGCACTTACTATCTTTATCCAACCTCAACCTAATCTGAAAGCGAAGGCATAATGAACAAAACACACAAAAACAAAACTCCTCAAAAAAACAAACAAACAATCAAGAGTGCTTAAACACATATACATGAAAGGACTTGGAGAACTTCTTGTGACTCAACTCCTCTCAAGCAAGGGTACTTTCACAAATTATGTCAATAAAGCTGAATGGGATGGTGTTTTAGGAATTCTGAATACCATTCAAACATTAAGTAGGTGTTACTGAGATGTTACCTTCTTAAAAATGTGAATCTCTTCAGAGATGCTTATTGGAACAACAAAATGGTGTGAAAATGTAGATCTACAGCATAAGACATATTGAAATAATGGAATGTGGTGTGCACAAAGGATCGGCTTTGGGTGCTAGAAGCCCTAACCATTACTTCTCTCTGTAGGCCTTTCAACACTTACATTCTTTGGCTTGCATTATCAGCACCATCTCTTAGCCAATGTCATGCACTCATTCTTGTCAAGTTAGTTTTGGTTTTGCTACAATTGACGTAACAGTTACCTTCAGTGTGTAATCACAGAGTATTCTTTGTCATTGATATAAAAGATTGCAATGATACCATGATCCCCTGCCAAAAACATCACAAAAACATCTCATGAAAATTATTTAACAGCACCACCTGTAAATGTATGTAGTTCATATATTGAAAATTCATGTACAGCAGTTTACACATTCCCTACCACCCTATGTTAATTTTCACAGGCACTTTTCATCACTTTTAAATCTCTATCTACAAATTAGGTCGACTGTGACAACAGTGAATGTATATGCAGAATTGGTGATGAGATTGGCACACTAATGTCAAGTAAAATTATAACAAGGATATCAACAACTTCAGAGCAAAATATAATGTAAATATGCACATGATGAGAGCAAACAAAAGGCACATGTAGAAGTCAAAAAAATTATTCAAGGTTGGAATTGCTCACCAAAAACTAGGAAGAGCATGGTACTTCATCAAGATTGCATATGGAGCTTCTCTTCACAACATGACAAATTAATGCTTCTTGACTTTTACCATTTCACTGTGGTTCTTGATTAGGACACCCACTACTTGACTGAACTGCAAAGCCCACTTAGGTTTTTGACTGACAAGTTTGCATGGTGTAATGATGCAATTAAGGATCTGTGCCCATTTAGAATATGCCTTCCCCCTCTCATGAGAAGAAATTCAATTCAATTCGTGTTATACTGATGAATCTGAAAGAAACCATAAGAGCCATGATGTTCAGATTCAAGAGCCAGTGCTGGACAGCAATGAAATGCTAATGCAAAATTTTAAGCACTTGGCAGTGAACAGAAGTCCTGAGAGAGCAAATTCACAAGCAAACTAAAGACCAGAGCATGCTACAGTGGAGGAGGCAGACTTGACTAGATGCATGAGAGCCAAGTGCCAACTATCTTGCAATTGACCTGATGGAGCTCCAGTTCTATGGAGGTATTCAATCACTTTTGCAGTGATCCGATCCATAGCTCGTGAGATCCAATTTGATGTCTGTTGAAGTGTTGCTGTTGCCTTAAAGTGGCATGTTACCCACTCTTCCAGCAGTCCTGCAAATACATGTGTCAGATGTGATTTTAGAGATATGGAAATGTCAATGAAAATTTTGGAGTGAAACAAGCACTACCATGATCAAAGCCATTGTCTGTGTCTTTGGCCCATGAAGTGAAGAGGAGCTCCTCCAGAAGTCTTTCCACAAGCTGAAATCTGCATCAAACAATCAGCTCAGCAGTTTTGTCCTTGGTGTTATTTGACAGTATGGTCACTCAGCTCCATTCTGGGAAGAAATCCAGACACAAACTAGGAACCTAAAAATAAACAAACAACTAATGGTCCAGAATTAATCCTATTTGACAATAACCCACACCCATTCTTGCAGACATCTCTGAACTAGAAACCTACCAACAAACAGCTAAAAATCAAGACTCTCATGCATGGTGTTTAGACCAGAATTTAGAAGAGTTCAAACTAACTTGAGAGCAGGATCAACAACCTATTTAAAGTCTTGTCCAAAGCACTTACAGGAAGAACAGATTTTCATAAGTTTGAGAAACTCCGTCATCAAATGGTTCCATAAACACCAGCCTTTCCGACACTTGCACAATTTGACGGGATGTCAACAGCAGCACATGCTGTCCAATGTAAGGAAGGACTGATAGCTTCATCATTATCTGTTGACACCATACTCTGTGATCGAGAGCATTATCTGAGTCTGCAATGTGGAACTGCTTAAATGTCAGAGGGGATTTGCTATTGATGCTACATCATTGACAAACATGTCAAGTTCCTAAAGGTCAATCCAAAACTAGAGCCATCACACAATGTATCCCAATCAGGGAGAAGAGGCTACAGAGTGAGAAGAAAAAACCTGTCTCAGAATTGAAAGTCAGCATCTTCCCTAGTAGCTCCAGGATCAATTTATTGACAATGTAACCACCACGTGATTGTTCCTCACTGCTTCCTTTCAGTATCCATGGAACAGCATCTAGATAGTCATATTCAGAAAACGGCATGCAAACGTCAGGTTTTTTCATTTTGGGTCATGGACAGAACAATACAGCACTCAAAATTTTCTTTGTTAGGTGAAAAGAGTTGGGACAAAGCTTTTAAATGAATGTCAGAAACCCCAATAATCTCCCATCCTAATGGCAGCACACTCAGGTTGTCCAGTTTTCCAATATGTCTCCAAGCTCCCAATACTGAGGAACCACATTACTCTCTCTAGTATTTATACAATTGTAGTAGCCGGGATTCACCCAGTGAAAAGTTTCCACCTTTTATGAACTCCACAGCTTGATGTGTGTAAGCCTCCACATATTTGAGATTTGAGTTCTGGAAAGGTCCAAGCCACAAGTGCAACTTAATTCTTAAATATGAGCCTGCCTTTCCACTCTTTGCAAGATGGACATAGAATCTTAGAATACAGTTACTTGTAGAGATGACAACATGTTCAGGCACTCTATCCTTTAGTGGCCACATGATCACTTGGTGGCCTCATGAAGCCTCAGGAAATCTGGAAAGACAGAGACAAACTGGTGTTCACAGCTAACCAGTGGATCAATTTTGCAGCACAAATCTCCAATAAAGTCAACCACCATGGTGAGCTGTCCCAGACTCTTGTCTGCAGATCACATTGACACCACAAAGCCAGATCAGATATTCACCTTTGGGCACAACCTACAACAAGTATACCTCCTAGAAAGCTGCAGCCCATCCTGTTCACTACTTTTACAAAACTAAATGTATCCAAGCTGAGGAGGGCTTAAAAACCTTTTTGCCAAGTGAACTAAACATCATGTTCAGATATTCTGTATTCCCTTGTTGGAAGGTCATGACTGTCTCCAACTGCAGATGCTATCACTCACTCTAGCAACCGGGTCCAGTAGAATGATTGCACATGTAAAAAAGAATTTACAAATCACCATCAATAATCTTTTGATTTGCATCCTGCTTTGATGCCCGCATTATGATCCGCACTGTTCCCACATTCAACCACACAATGAAAAGGCCAATTGCCAGCTGACCTTATAATAGGAGGCATTGAAGGAAATTGCAGCTGTCTTACAAACCCCAGCACTCATCAAAGTAGATAAATTTTACATTGTAAAAGTCATTTGCCAGCATTCTTCATATGTGTACATTACTCACCTCGTCTTCTTGAGCAATCACTACAAACTCACTACTCCACAACCACACTGACACTGGACTTGGACATTTTAGTACTAGTACCATTTCTGAGAAATCCCTGAATTGAAGCCTGGCTGAAATCATCATCCCAACTTTCTTCAGTGTCATTTTCCAAAGAATAAACTTGATCCCTTTGTGGCCCAAGAAAAAGGCATTTGCATGAAGGAAGGGGAGGCAACTTATCCCATACCGAAGCACCTGTTCCAGCAATATGACAACCCAAGGCTGACAATTTATCTTCATAGGATAGAACTAGGTTCACTGCACCATAAAAGAACAGAATGGCAGCTCCCACTAATCATCAGCATCATTATCTTCTGCTAGACTTCTAGCAGTATTTCTAGATGCACACATACATGGCCAGGAATATGAACCAACTGGTGCCTGAAAGAAGGGATTTTACATCATGTTGTGCATGAAACAGAAACCATCTACAACTGAAGCTGCTCAGGTGAAAAAAGGCTGCAAGAAGAGCAACATTCAAACTCTCTTTGCAGCAGCAGATGACCTTGTATCTGTTGAAGATCCTCTGTAATTGACTGAATCTCTTGCTCCAAGAGCTTAGCCTGCAACACAAATTCAAAATAACAATACTTGCTGTGAGCTCTTTCCGAACTATCGCAGCCATCGTATCACCAGCTAATGCGATTTCCAGCGATGAAGATTTGGAATGTAAATGGTCTATTAGACAAATGGCATGACCTAAATCATCTGGCTGCAACATCCTTCAGAAGCTTTCTCCTTACATTTCCGGTAAACTGAACCGTAGAATCTAACAATGCTCGCATGGACGAAGCTCCTACGACTTTGTATAAGCTTGCGAGTCGTGAAAGTACGAAGACCGTGCTCTAGGAAGCAAATGTGAAAACAAATAGCAGTTCATTCTTCCGCAAAATCACCGCCCACACTTTGCAGCCTGTAAACGACGTATAGGACTAAAACAGGGCTTCTCATAGCAGCAAGTACGTGCGACCAGCACGTATGTCCAAGGTATAATCAGGCACTTCATTTGTACCAAAACATCTGCAGAGCATGTATCGCACAAATTTTCTTCGTACGACTTCCCACTGCCCTATTCAAACTCGTAGAAGTACGCTCATAATTATCTGACTTCCTCCTCTCCTTCCTGACTCCTCCTGCTCTTCTTCTTCTTCTTCTCCTTCTGTTAGTACTACTTCTTCTTCGCACAAAAACAGAATCAATTTTTCACAACCTCGCACCTTCTTCTTCCAGCGATTCAATTCATCGTCTTCACCTCGACTCCGAGACGATGCTGAACGCGCTCTCGCAAGTGCGATCGCAAGGGCTAACTGAACACGAAATGGAGCCGGCTGCTGCGATACCGTACTGGCATCAACACGCGACACCTCCAGCATCATCGAATCATGGCTTGGCAACAACATCACAACCTTCCACGAAAGACGACGAAAACAACAACCATAAACCTCGCCACCCGCAGCATCAGACAAGAATCCTTGCTTGCTTCCACCGACGACGACGACGCTGCCTCCCGCTCCCCTCAGCGCCCGCAGCAGTAGAAGAGAGGAGGAGAATACAATACAAAAGAAGAGGAGAAAAGAGAAAAAAGAATAGAAGAAAGGACCCGGACAAGCTGCGGGTGGTCGGAAACCGGGTCAGACTAATAGCCATTAAACGGCGTAATTGGCATTCAGAACAGATTCCGCTACATAATTAGGAGCTTCGGAGATTATTTGCTAGAGAAGAGAAGTAAGGACCCGGCCAAGCTGCGGGTGGTCGTCAGCCGGGTTTCACTAACGATAAGTCATTCTATGTCGTAATTGGCACTCAGGAGAGATTCTGCTATAATTGGGAACTTCTTTGGAGATTAGGAGCTTGGGAGATTATTGCTAGAGAAGAGAAGAAAAAGAGGAATTGGACAAAGGACCTGACCAAGCTGTGGGTGGTCATTATCTGGTTTTGATTAATAAGCCATTATATGATGTAATTGGCAATCAGGAAAGATTCTGCAGCATAATTAGGAACTTCTTTGGAGATTATTTGTTGGACATCGCGATTTTCTATGTGCCCCTTTGCAATATATTTTTGAATGAGCTTTGACCCTAAGAAACTCAGGGTGAACGGTGGAATATCGCTCCTGCATGACCAAATTTGATGGTAAAAGTGAAAGGTAAAGGTTGTAAAACAAAACAAAAGTAAAAGAATATTACTTAAATAATGTTGAGATTAGGGATTTTTTTTCAATTTTGTGAGGTTGAAAAAATGGAAAAAAATTCCCAATTTGAAAAGAAGATTTAAATTGTATTGACAAAACAAATTTGTCTAAAACATTCTCAAAACAATTTACCCAAAACAAAAGAAAAAACTAATTGTGAGTTAGGCACTCAACAATATTATTTAGGTAATATTACTAAACTTGTGTGAAGGTCCACATTTTAGATTCTACACAAGGTATTGTTACTATTATTAATAGTTGGGATGCATGTGGTTTTCTCTACAAGTGTTACACTTGGATCCATCTTGAGGATTAATGTGATTACAATACACAATAATAATATAAATAATAATTTGATTTAATATTTTAAAATGAGCTAGTATGCTCATTGGATCACCTTTGGTGATGCTATGTTAATTCAAAGCCACCAAAATCAATGAGCTCGTGAATCAATTGAAGCAACATTCACCTACATTGGTTTGCCAATCCAAACCCTAATCTATTACCAACCAACCAACCAAAACAATTAGGTGAAAATCTCCCAATGGTGGGACACTTTCCAACAAATATGAATATGGGTACATTTGTGTCTATTGAAAATATTGCACAACACAAATTAATTCCCAAAATAAACTTGACCTAGGATTTTTAATTCCTTAACCCATACTTGCATGTGAAAGACCAAAGCACAACCATCCAAAAATGACCAAATCAATTGGCTTAATCCTGATCAAATTTGGCGCCTCCAGCAAGGTGATGTTATTTGGTAAGGAACATTGCTAACCTTATATAATTGATGTTGGAAACAAGTTGGGATACTTTTGTTGCAACATCATAACATGTCACATGGAGACTTATGTAACTTATGGATCCTTTTCCACATAATGGTATCTATGAATTAAAATGTTAAATTATAAAATTGTAGTTAATTTAAAATTAATGTATCCAAACAACTCAAATAGGCATATCCCATCCTTGAGAATATCCCATTAAATAACCTTGGTATCTAATGGGTTCAAACCTAGAGGCCTATTTCCAATGTTCGCAAGTGATTATGGGCTTGGTGATGGCAAATTGTGCCAAGCCTAATGAATGTAGTGATTGGTCGATACTTGGAGTTTAGTCAATGTACCAATGGTGACATGGGATCCAATGGGGACACTATAATGATTAGCATCCCTTCTATGTCGCAACCCCACTTTGGGCAAAGTGGGAGAATGCAACTCCCACTCCCAAAAAGTGAAATTTTTTTATTTGAGTTAAGCAATTTATGCCACCTTGTAGTCAACAATGGCATTAAGATTTACTTGAATGTTTTGCTTGTAGCATGAATATGCAATACAACAAAATCACGTCACTCAAGTGTACGGGAAAAAAAAAGTGGGATATGGAACATATACACATAACCACCTTTTACTTCAAAACACATAGTTGTTGGTCACAACAATCCTTAGCCCCAACTGTCAAGTTCACATTATTTTGCAAAACTTTAATCCTAGCCCATGTTATTGCGGAGGAGATTAGTCGCATTATTGTCGTTTCATGACATGTAGATGTCAACTTTCCAAGAAGCCCATACTAAACAACAAATGAGAGCAAAATGTTACAACTCTATAATTTAAACGATAGGCAATATTATTGTTGAATGTATGACAAGACAAAAGTATGTAGACAAATGGTAGCAAGACTTTTTATCATAAAAAATAGTTGACCAAATATCTAGACCATTGTTTTACATCATCATTTTCTTGTGTTCAACATCCAAAAATATATATCAACTTATTTTGAATGGAAGGTGATAAATACACCCTAATGAACTTCACAAGCATTGACACAATAGGGCACATTGTTTTGTATAATTCGATTGCATGTTGTAACATTGCAAAACACATGTTGTGTTTTGCAAATAAGAACCCAAAAAATAAAATAAAAATTATGCCATTATTGTCAAGATTGAACTTAACACTTCACTATTATAAAATAAATTCATTACAAATAGCTTGTTTTTATTTGCCATAGCACAACAAGGTTTTTTATTTTTGAAAATTAAATCAAGTTAGGACATATGCCCAACATTGCAAGAGAACCATTTCGGAATCATGCACTTTAAAATATTGACGTCCTTAAAGTTTGTTAAAGATATTTAACATTTTGTTAAATGAATTACATAGGTGCAATGAACTACTAGGGGTCAACAACAACATTTTTCTGAGATTATTCTAAGATTATAGGATATATACTTATATATGTACCTATATTGAGGTCCTTACAAAGTGCACATATGGATGTGTTGTAACGCCCAAAATAAGTTAATTTAATGAATTTTTAAACAAAAAAACTAAGTAAAAATGTAAAACCATTGACCTTACCACATGGTTATTAATTTTCACTTGGTTTTTGTCACACCTACTTTATGTAGCATTCCTCATGAATTAAAAAATCATCTTGCTCTCCACATCCACCTAATTAATTATGATTTTAGCACATAAAGCCTTCCTAAAAATTGGCTAGTGTATATGATGAGTGCCCTAATTCACACAATGTACCTCATGTACACAAGCCTTGAATGGTGGGTTATTATGTACATATGAAAGGAAATTATGTTTTACAAATTCCTTCCATATGCATAGAACCCACCTTACTATCATTGAATCATTGTTGTCCATCCTACAAATAGAAGAACGAAATCTTTAACAATTCAAGCATCCTTTCGACCTATTTGGATACCAAGAACATGATTTGAAACATCCTGATTAAGTGGCTTTTGTTTTATAGTATAATAGAAAAACAAGAAGTACTAGGGTGAGCGATGGTTAGAAGGTGATGCAACAATGACACAAGCGTCATTACAAGCACACACAATAACAATAGCACCAGTAGAGTGCCAACTCTTGTTATGACAAAAATCTACACAGAGGGACCATGCAACTCGGGAGATTAGCATCACCATAAAAATAAAAGAGTTGAGTTCAACTGCACTAATGAACATGGATGGGCGGTAGGGAGTCAAAGTTAGGAGGCGTTGAAGTGTTTGAAAGAGAAAAAGTTGAAGAAGGAAATGAAAAAAAAGATGGATTGTAGCGCGTGGGAGGGAGGGAGGGAATGTTTGACCATGGCTGGATTCAAACCTTCATCAATTGTTTGTTGTCATTCAAAAACCTTTTCTAAAACGCCAACAAAGTAAACGCTCTTGCAATGACTAGGTTCACCATCACTAGCAAGCTCTTGCAACAGTAGGAAAGTCCTTGGGGGGGGGGGAGGGGGGTGGGGCTACTTGGGCCCTTGTTTCTTAAGGGTTTTGGGTGTAGTTTTCTTTTGAATGGTTCCCTCTTTGCGGACCCTATTAGTTCGTGATACCCCTTGTCCTCATTGTTCTGGCTTTTACACTTTAAATGACCTTTCAAGGCATGTCAAAAGTGCTCACCTTTCTACTAGCCTCGTTTCTTAGGCTAGTCAAATTATTTTATTTCTGTAGGTGTTCTCCCTTCTTATGTTTTTTCGTGGTTCTATTCCTCTTGCTTCTTGGGGTTGTTGGTTTCGGGCTCAATTTAACTCCATTTTGGGGCTGTTTGAGTTTCGTTTTACATGCCCTCATTTGTTTTATAGGATCCCTCAAGTCATCTAGGATGAAGTCAAACAAGCTTTTCACCTACCCCTTGACCAAATTGCTCAAGACCAGATGAATGTGTTAACATGGTTCCTTTTCCTCCTATTGCCACATTGGTGTTTGCACTATATTGGAAGGGGTCGTTTAGGTCAACGAAAGGTTTCTACTCATTTTAGGAGGTTTATGGCGGGTGATTAGTCTTTTTTTTAGGAATCTTCATGTGTTTTTTGTGCGCCCCATTCTCACCATTCATGGGAAAATGCTTTGACCACTTATTTTCGCCCATGTTTAACTTTAGGGAAAGCCAATCGTGCTATTAAAACTTTTTAGGCCATGACGCCAACTATTCCTTTGGAGGACATTATTGTTGCCCTATGCCATTTACACCCCCTCCTTTAGACCTTGTCTTTCCACCTATTTTGGATTATCAGCTTAAGGACATTTTTCTTTTGGATAGGACTTTCTTTGCCCAAGCTTTGGCCACTACTCCCCATTTGTCTTTGAGTGGGCTTTTTGGGATGGTATATGAACATTTTTTGGGATGTTTCATACCAAAAGACCCATCCTTAGGGTTTTTGGAATTATTCTAAGCTATTAGTATTTTTGTTTGTGGGGATATTCTTAAGTTAGTGGCCTTAGTGCTGAGGGTTAGTAGATTGTTAGCAATGGTAAAGGACACTGGTGGTCTTTGTCCACTAGTAGAAATCAACCAAAATGTAACCACTCCATTTATGACTACATGTGATTTGTAATCATTTGTGACTAGATTTGGGAATATTTGCAACTACAAAACCAACTTTCAACTATTTTATTCATTATCACAATTTTGATGCAACTATTAGAAATTTCATCCTATTGGTTACATCAATTTTACATTTATTTTCATCCATTAATAGGTTGATATGTCCCTTAAGTCGCGATAGCCACCAAATTAATTACATCCTAAAGGTATTCTACAATGACATAAGGGTGTATTTTAATGTATGTACTAAAATTATATATAATATATTCAAACATATGTATATTGTTCATTTAATGAATCTAAAAATTAATATTTCAACTTTGAATTTTTTTATTCAAATCTAAAAATTGATATTTCAATTATGAAAATTGTTATTTTAAGTTTTTAAAAAATACTATAATTTGAAACTTGATATTTGAATCTGAAAATTGTTATTTCAATTGTTTAAAACATTATTTCAATTTGAAAATTTTCATTTGAATATGATATTTTCAATTTAAATTCAAAAAGACTTATTTGATCTAAAAATCGATTTTGAATTCTAAATTAATATTTTCGAATCCAAAAATTAGTATTTCAATTAAAAACATTATTAATTGATCATAAAAATGGACATTTTAATTTTGAATATTTTTATATGAATATAAAAATTTATATTTCAGCTTTGAAAAGTTTTCATTTAAATTTTAAATAATCATTTGATTTGAACCTGAAATTTAAATTCAAAATTATTAATTTGGATTCTCAAAATTAGTACTTCAAGTCTGAAAATTAATAATTGAGTCTAAAAATTATTATTTCAATTTTGAATATTATTATATGAATATGAAAATTGACATTTCAGTTCTGAAAATTATTATTTAAATTCAAAAAAATATTTGATCTAAAAATTGATATTTGAATTCTAAATTATTATTTTCGAATTTAAAAAATTCAGATAACTATTTTCAGATAATTGTGTGATGTTGGGGGGCTTTTGGCGAACATGGACAACACGTGGAAGGGGTCACCAGTATTGAGTCATTTTCAAGCACGAGGTAAGCTAACCGTTTAAGAGGTTTTTTATTTGTTTTGGCCCATTATCAAACTCTCCTAAAAACCATCGCATGAGCCCCCAATTATGTCTTTCCATCCCTAGCAGACAATACCCACATCATGGGGCCTTTGAACGAAATTGCCCACACTTTTGACCCAATTAGCACTAGTTGGGTTTAAGGTCAAAATGTTAAAGTGTAAGCTTTGGAGTCCATCAGGGATCTCTCTAGGCATAGAGATTCCTCAAAGTTGCACTTTGGTCATAGATGGCCTCCGCATTTTGGGTGTGCCAATGGGTTCCAAGGACTTTGCCATGCATTTTATGGATGAGGTTTTATCTCAGGATGTGGTGCATATTAATGATCTTCTTCTCCTAGGAAACAGTTAGGTTACTTTGGGCATTTTGTTTTCATGTGTAGTTTATCAACCTTCTTATCTCACATGGACAATACTTCTTTCTTCTTCCTTCTTGTTTTTTTTGACAGGTTTCGATAAGAGATATATAGGTATGCTAGGACATTATGGGTCTAAGATCATGAGAGTCTTTTGAAGCCCCTTAATGAGATGTTAGGCCCAACTACTAATTTTTTTTGGTGGTATAGGCATTTTTTTTATGGAGGATTGTGCCCCATCTGCTTTTTTAAGGAGTTGGGCTCAAATGGCTTTGTATTTGTGTTTTAGGTTTTGTATTTTTGATAGACCCATTTTGGAGGAATATGTTTCTCAGGTTGAGGGGGGCCCATACTTGCTTCAGTCATGTTTACATGTAACACGAAATGGCCTTCCTCCTGAAGGATGAAAATGCACCCTTTGTTTGAAAGTCTAACAATTATTAAGGCCCATGTTTATAAACATCTTTGATGGATGTCCACCATGACACATCCTTTAAGTCCATCTTGAAATATGACTCCATTTCCTTTGCATTTTGAATTCACATTTGTTCTTGTTCGAGCAAAAGGGCAGGGCTATGGTTGGTTACTAAACTATTTATCCATTCATTTCACATTGCACATTTTACTTTCACTTCGAAGTTGCATTTTTGTCTCAATTTGATTCAACCTTCAACATCTAGTATTTTCACGTGTGAGTGTGGACATTGGTTGGACGCATTTAACACACACTTAGTTTGTTGCTTGTTTGGAGGTCAATGGACACATGACGCCATCTGAGACGTCATGTATGCTTTTGTTCGAAAAAATGGGCATGCTGTATGGAGAGTGGTGGTACGCCCTTACTTCAAAAGTTTCATTACAAATTGATCTTTACATGACTCAAGAAGACTAAATTTTCGTTGCCAATGTGGTGGTTACTGACCTGATGCGGGAAACAATGGCTTCAAATGTCATTAGTCCACCAATAGGTGTAATTGCAAAACTTAGCGCCATTGTTAAAATTTGCAAGTAGAGAGCTTCATGAGGGGCACCACTTGATTCCAATGGCCATGGAGGTGACATTAAAGTGGTTGTGGATGAAATAGCTTCCTACTGCGAGAGGGACTACCCGTCTTTCTTTTTGGTTCCTTCAAGTTGTGCATCTTTTGGCTTTCCCTTTTCGTCTCCCTTGTGATGGTTCCGGCCATTGATCTTTTATTAGATTTTTGTGTCTTTGACCTACTTAAAAAATATGTTGTAATGTTATTATCAATGGAATCTCAAATATTTGGTGATAAAAAAGTTTCAAAATAAAAGTTTCATTATAGAATTATTTTTCATTTCAAAATTTAGAACAATGTGAAATGTATTCAAGCCAAAACAATCACTAGGTGACCATGACAACTTATACCAAAGGTTTTTTATTGGGGGCAAAAAAACTCATGCGTGAAGGGAGCTTCATAGTTCCTTGGGTCAACCAACACCCACGTTGGTACCATGGTAAAAAATCTCAAAATTCACTCAAAATGTTTTTTTACCCATGGTCCTTGGCGATTTACTCACCGTGAAAATGATGACAACATGTTAGAAATTATAATGGATAGGAATGAAAAAAAAAGTTTTTAAAATAGAAAAAAATTAAAATCACCTTGTAAATCAAATGTTCAATGTTAAGAAAATGAAGAAATATTTTACATACAAAATCAAAAACTTATTGGATGAATTGTTTGTGTGTCATATTCTCATGAAATTCGTTTACATTAATAAGAAACCTAATTATTTGGTCCTTCATACCATCTCAACGAATCCACTCATTCATTCATTGTCAAATTTGCACAAATCAAAAGAAAAATTAATAGCTCCTTAATATTTGAATGATAAAATCTATTCCAAGAAGGAATTTTGCTCAAGCTTGGAATGGACATAAAAATATGAGATGACATAAAGGATGCAAGGCAAGGTATAACTTATGGATGATTTGAAAAAACACCGAACATGTAATTGCCTTCAAAAAATGTATGTTATTCAATAAGTAGGAACAACTGCCTACAGTTTTAGGCTCTCAGTCTCATCCAAGTAGCAACATACTCTACAACAATTAGTTAGAACCAATTCTAAGATATCAACAAGCACAACACCATCTCAGATCAAACTGATCACAAGAGACTGATCATGCCAGTTTCCTTCAACACAGTTTTTGGCATTGAAAAAACTTCACACAATAACGCATAATTATGTCATAAACTGAAACGCAAACAGATCATTCAACCAAATGGATGGCACTATTTCCTAAAAAGGTTTCAAAAGATGTTCAACAGATTACAGATGCAACAAATGAATGCCAAGGGTGAGCAGGCATGAAAAAGTATATATATATATATATATATATATACGTCCTTGTTAGTTAGGTAGTTTAAATATCTTATACAATTAGCATGTATTTATTTTGGTTACATTTGTAACTAAATGTATATATAATGTTGTAAAAAAATAAAGACATTACAAAAAAAACATAATTTAAGGATGAAATAGGTCATAATCGCAATCTAATTGAAAAGAAGACTAAACTTCATTCAAATTTGAAAAGTAGTTCCATAGGTAACCATTTATAATCACAAGGCACATTTGGTTGCACGTAATCGCATAGGGATGAGTTGCAAATGATAAGATTTCTACTAATGATGAAAACATGAATCAATTTTGCCCAACTGACCTTATACCCTCTCCTTTATGTTATGAATCTTTTAACAAATGTTGAATTAATTAAATTATTGATAATTATTGTATTATATTTTATTTTAAGCCATAACTTGTTCATTTGAGTAATCACCCTTTCATTTGAATAATGATTCTTACACTTCAACTCACAACTATTACAACACATAATTCCCTAAACATTCTCACATTTATTTAGTTTAATAATTTTAACATTTATGTGTTTAATATTAAGTTAATCATTGGGTAATTCAACCACCTCAACAAACCATTCAAAACTCATTTCTTGAAACTATTTGTCATTCATGTTGCACTCAATTACTTTTCTAAACAAACTTGCCCATAATTATTTTTTTAGGAGAATAAATAAAAATCTTCAAAGCACCCAAAGATTTTAAACATAATTTAAAATAATAATAGATTTACATGGTAAAATGATTGTGACATATTCAATGCCCAAACATTTTCATATTCACATTTGGAAAAAATTGAATCTTCTTAATTTTCTTGGCATAATCATTTATAAAAAAAGATGATGTTCATGCTTAGTAGTTTGATCCATCATAATTGAATCATGGAATAATAAATCAACCATTTCTTCGTCAAATAACAATATAAAATTATATAAAATTTTATCAAATTTATTCATATATTGAAAATGATTTTAAATATTCAACGATTTTGTTATTGTATGTTTCAACCCAATAATGTGATTGATTCCATGAGGGATTGATTGTTTTAATATTTGAAAATGTTTAATTATAAAGGAAATTTTTTTTAGTCCAAAATGTTGTCATGAATAATTTTTTTGTTTTTCACCATCACACATCTAATGACAAACTTTTGTGTTAAAAAAAAATAAAAATCATAATTGAACTGTTTATAACTAGATTTGAATCATAAGGATATTTTAAGTCTTACCATGGTTTATCAATCACAAGTTCATTAACATTTGATTTTGAATCATAATGTGCCATAAACATATTTGTCACAAATAACCACTATTTATAATTATGTTAATATATGGTTAGACTTAAAATATTAGGGTGAATCGAAAAAAAATATTTTTGAAGTCTTGAGATGAATTTTCATTTAAAAATTTGGGAGTTCCAAATTACCTCAAATTTTTGAAATAAAAATGTATAGAATAAAATTTATCCATATTAAAAAAATATTGTACCATATTTTTCATTTATAAATATGAATTCCAACAAAAAAAAAAGTGAAGAAATCAAATTGATAATTTGATTTCCAATTACAAAAGCTTTGAAAATGAAGGTTAAATGAATTTTAATGATGACATGCAACATGACTTTAAATTTTTTTGATAAAAATTTTAAAAATTGCGATTTTATGTTCACAATATATTTGAAAAAAAGGAAATATGAAGTTCCAAAAATTTAAATCAATAAAAAGAATTAACTTTGGATAGATAACCATTTAGATGTAATTTTTACAAAGAGACATATAATACATTATAAGGAAAAAGGTGATAGGTTTTTTTTCGAGGCTAAGCTATGTGAATGTAATGAGTCCTTAACAAGTCTATGCTCCAAAGTTAGTTTTATTTTCATTAATCACATTCATTGTTTGGTTTATGTAAATGATTTGTTTGTGAGGTGTTTTTGAAATTATCATGTCATGTTAGTCCTCATTTTAAATTTTTGTCACATTTTAAGAATTTTATAAATGTCATTAAAGAATGCATAATGGGTTGCATTTCATGATAACTTTGAAAATCATAAAATGCTTATAATTGATACTATTTGACAAACTTATGAATGTGTCAAACTATGTTTTCTTAACCATACATTTATAATTTCACATAAAATTTGTGCATTTTTTTTTTTGAAAAATGATAAAAAATAACATTAACATTTCAAAATCACTAACATCACTTTATAAGTTCAAGAGCTTTTAACTTTTGCAATTAAAGTGTGATCAAACAGAAGATAAAAGAAGTAAACACCATCATTTTAGAAAAAATTGAAATTCATTTGTGGAAAACACATTTTTTTCTTTTATTTTGATTACTTTAAACTTAAATAATGTTTTGTGATTCATAAATGTGCATGTTTACATATATTCTTTTACACAAAATGAAAATAACCTTAATGATTCACATGCACATAACAATTGAATTTATGCACCTAGGAGGTAGACAAAAACAATTCAAGGATTGAACTAAATGCATTTCAAAGTTTCATTTGTAACTTGGCATGAAGTTTTCTAATTTGCTTTTGCTATCACCTTAACAAAGCTTCATCTATCATACGCGACATGGAATAAGTTTAATGAGACAAAAATATATAGAGGCATGTAAGGATGAAATGGCCCTACCCCTCCAATGTGCAAGTAGTTAAAGGCTTCATCACATTCATTTGCTAATTATTAATTGGCATGGACGACACTATTTGAAAATTCTAGTGTTCATTTCATTTCATTTGTGTGTATTTACAATCACAAATACTAATTCAAAAATGATGTTTATGAGTTATTTCAACCTGTTAGTAGCAGACAACCATGCATCTTATGATCATGAAAGGATTGATTTACAATTACAAATGTAACATTGCATATAAAGGCAAGCTTCAAATTTCCCTCTAAAGCAAGTTGTGATAGTTGCAACTTTTATTTAAGGTTTGTCACACAAGTTGGAAATGATCATGAAATTGAGTAAAAAATTGTATCAAAGTTTGACATATGAATATTAAAAAAAACCCTCAATCAACATTCATAAAAGATTGGGTTGACAATTCAACCCATAACATTAATATGTCAATGAAACCATTGATCTTTAATTTGGAGGAAAATGCCACGACTTTAATTTGAATGTCAACCAACTTTTAGGAAGGACAATTTGAAACGTTATTATTAAGATCTTGTGATAATAAAAATTGCATGCGTTTAAATAATAAATCACCCGAAAACAAAGTCAAAACATAAAGAAAAAAAATTCATAAAAAGGTTTCAAAATTCAAGCACATTCTCATATGTTGAAAAAGTGTATGGAAAACAAAGTTTAAACATTTGCAAATGTGAATCACTTTTAGAGTTGGAGTTTCAAAATGCTTTGAATTTTTAAATTGAAAATGGAAAAAAAACATGATTCAAATTTCATTTTTAATATATTATTACAAAGGTCTTTAAACATAAATATCCAAAGTGAACTCACAACTTCCATATATAGATTCATATGAAGTATAATTTGTATATTTAAAAACTTGAATATAAAAAACATATATAAATATATAGATTCCTAACTTATATGCATATATATACACACTTATTTCATATTGACATTTTCAACTATTTCAAGGTTCGTTATATATATAGATATTGAAAATTGGTTGACAACTCCCATATATAAATATTTTTTGTTCTTCTACTTTCCAACAACATAGGTCCATTAAATGATAGTTGGGTTGAGAAAATTGAAAGTTGGGATCAATGAGATGTGGGTGAAAGAAAACAAAAATCCTAGAATATTATTGGATTTACCAAAGACAATGGATGAAATGAATGTTTAAAAAGATAAAATAAATTGGAGCATTTACATAACCCTCTAGGTAAGCTTTTGATGATCCCTAAATAACACCTTAGGTAGGTTGTACGTAACTCCTTAAATAATCATTAAGTATTCTAGAATCTAGGCAAGACTTTAAGTGTTTCTTTGAATTCCTTAGATAGGCCTTAAATAGTTCATTAAATCATTAGATGTCCCATAACTTAAGTAAAATTTTAGGTCTCCTTAGATAATCTTTACATAGGCCCTAGGTAGCCCGCTAAGTAATCCCTAGGTACCCTTAATTTAATAAATTCTTAACTAACCCCTTATGTAAGCTTTGTGTATAATTCCTAAGTCCCCCTTAGATATCCCATAACATAAGAAGTCAGTCCCTAGGCAGACATGTAAATGTAAGCAAAACACAAGAAACAAGAGGAAACTCAAATCATCCAACCTCAGTTGAGGAGAAAATTTGAGTTTGTTCTTATGATATATTCGTTTAGTGTTTAGTGTTGTCGCATCTTGCATTTTGACTATTGTCCTCAATTTTAGGGAAATAAAGGTTCTACTCCTAAGTTTTCCTGACTTTGCAAATAACTTTAATGGAAGAAATGTAAACAATGACTAATGAGAAGTGGATAATACAAAAGGTGAAAATGTAGGCAATGAATGGACAGGAAGTGTATAATGCATGAAAAACATAGGCCACGAACAAATAAGAAGTGGATAATATAATAGATGAAAATGTGGGCAATAAATGGACAAGAAGTGGGATAATCTATGAGAATCTTTGTTTGGAGGTACTAACCAACATGTCAAGGGAAGTTGAAGGACCATTCGAACCAGGTCTTTACGGTCTCACGTTCAGCCATATCATATCCTATGGTATCACGTTCATCCTCAAAGGAAGTTGTATGTTTGCCCTTGTGATGATATTTGCAGCAGCTTCTCGAGCATCTTTCAAGATTTGTCCCTGTTACAAAAAGCAAAAACCATGTGCAACAATGCCAAAGTCCACTTGTCAAGAAACAACAGGTCAGAAAACCGAATACTACAGTGTTGTCTAAACAATAGAAGATACACACACAGACCAACCTGAAGTAGGATGAATCAATGAATTAATTGTAGGGAAGGTTTACCTCATCAACTGTCAGAATTTTGCAGTTCTGCATAATCCACTGGCCATCACATATGACTGATTCAATATTCTCTGTGCGCATGCAGTACACGATATTGGCAATACTGCAAAAAAGAGAACTCAGAGAATCAATTGCTTTGAATAGCACACAGATGTTGCTAATACTTCTGATCTCCATAATGACAAATCCATGCTGATTAGAAAGAAGATGTGTGCTAATCCCACCTTAAATGGAGTCGAGGAAGACAACACCCATAAGCAATAAACTGGGTCACTGCCTTACTCTACAAAGGGTATCAAACTGAATGTGTGTGACATCAAAGACTAGGCTTTTGTTCCACTTTCATTCTGCAAGGAGGAGCACTCACACTTTCTCCTAGAATACTAACCTATTACAAGCAAGAAAAGAAAATGTTCCAAGTTTTATATTGGGTCTGCTTCTCAGATATTTGGTTCTGTTGTTTGCTGTTAGTTGGAGTATGATGAGGATATGGAACTTACGGGTCATGAACAGGAAGCGTAGTCCAAAGATCAGGATTGAGTATGACCAAGTCAGCCTGAACAAGATGAACCAAAACCAGCAAATTTAGCAACGTTAAGGTCTGTTATTATTTGCTGCACATGGTCATGGCAAAACAAACATGCTACTTTGATGTGATCCACATGTGAACTATAGCATTCTCCACCGGGTCAAGAGACAAGGGCCAGAAAATTTGTAAAGCGGAGAGAGAGAAAATGGAAAACTGGTGATCTTAGGCAATAGATCTTTACCTTTTTCCCAACTTCAAGTGATCCAATCTCATCCTCCCATAGCACAGACTGTGCCCCATTGATAGTTGCCATTTTCAATATGTTTTCTGCTGGAAGTGCAGTTGGATCAGTGGTGCCCCTTGTGTATGCTGCTTTGCCCTTGTTGATCAGTGAAGCCAGATACATCTCATCAACTGCTCTCATATGCAGCAGATACACAAACCTGTCTTAGATCTCTTGACATGCAGTGAACCTTACATTGGGCAGTAGCTCTACAACATGTGGAAAAGATGAGTTATGGTGCTTGGTTGGCAGATATAATATGTTTTGCTTCCATGATAACCCAAAGTCTTCAAAAAGGAGAAGCAAAAGGGTATGAGTGTAAGAACCTAGACTCATCCGGTTGTTTGATGGAGCACCATCAGTTCCTAGTGAGACACACACTCCAGCGCTTTGCATCTCTTGGATAGGAGCAAAGCCTAGCATACGCATTGCTGCTGCAGGGCAATGTGACACCTTCACTTGCTGATCTGCCATCATTTGCACCTAACTTTGCAAATCCCCACAGATCCAGAACACAAATCACGTATCTGCTGCTGCAACTGTAGCAGCATGATCAAGTTTCTGCTTCCAGTGGTTCTTTGGTCTTTCAACCTTTCTCCAACTTCAATGCCTGTTTTCCGGATTTGAACAGCCCTAAAAGCATCTCTAGAGTGATGAACCCAGAGATTGAACAGGGAACAGCATGAAATTAATGGAGCATGTGGGACAGGGGGGAGGGAGCATCTGAAGAAAATGTACCTCTCTTGGATTGACCCAGACAGAATGAGCAGCTAGAAGGTTCTTCCCTAGAACTCCAATATTATTCAAGTGCGTGACAGTTCCGTGATCAACATTTCTTGTCTTCACAACCCACTCATTTTCATATGGAATTTCTGCTACATGCTGTGTCCAAATAACAAATAGCATATGGCTCATTATTATCACAAGTCTGTATGTTTGCTGAAGAAGAAAAAACAATTTTCAATAGCAAATGTAGGAAATGTAGCAGAGAGATTCAGTGCCACATAAACTAAGCAAGCTATCAAGGACAAGGAAATTAACTGCAATGATTTGCAAATGGTGCACTGAATCTCTCTGCTACATGAAGGCAGAGGTCAGAATAAAATAATGCATTCTCAAGCTGCATCAAGATGACCTTATTACTCTGTGGGGGTGGAAGATAGTCACCATGTGGATACCAGTTTTATGCTTATCAGCTGCAGCTTTAGTTCTGAGCAACAGAGAGTCTGAAGCATTCAAAATTTGGCGAAGTCCATACCAGATTCTGATACGACCTCCAGCACTTCCATGATACTGTTCAAACAGATCTTCCTGAATCTGCACATCCATATCCCACCACAAGCAAGCAAGTAAGCAAGCCCGGATATTCTCAACTCACTTTTCATGAAGGGATTTCTGGAACAAAACATCATCATCATGCCAGGAAGATGATGAAGAGTATCCATTCAATCTTCAACTAAAATCCTGACCGATTGACATACAAAGTGTAAACCAAGCAAGGATCGGGGGATGTTACAAACATGGAATAACCATGACAGATCTCTGACCTGCAAACAGGAATCTGTGGTCTCTGCAGCCCATAGTTGAGGCAATCCTTCTCCACTGTCCATAGTTGAGCGTGCAAGACAAGCACGAATTCCAAGTCTCTGAACTGCACGGGCCATTCCTGGTACATGTTGTCCACCTGCTTCTGCAAAACATGTCACCTGACCACGACCCCAACAACATCCACACACCATATGAAAAGAAAGCTCTGCCACATCCCGACACCTGCACAAACTAGCTGCATCAATGGCTCCACATATTCCTTGATAAAGATCTGATGCAGCCAGAGCTCA
>Ga0116227_10003879_pt1 | contig 32823 bp, 30 predicted proteins | sample S1TSphgellanicum_FD_89693 | JGI IMG/M metagenome (GOLD analysis project Ga0116227, IMG submission 89693) | Host-associated microbial communities from peat moss isolated from Minnesota, USA - S1T2_Fb - Sphagnum magellanicum MG | ecosystem: Host-associated > Plants > Peat moss > Unclassified... | reverse complement strand
CGCTTGCAGCGCGTCCCAAACATATTTCCTTGGGTCTGCTTGGGCTACCATCAGAGCGAAAACAGCAACTTGCGTTCGGTGGCGACGCGTCGTGCGAGATAGGGGTTTTTGAGAGAGGATTCCGTCAGCAGATCGACTTGGCGCCCGGAGAGAGTCTCTAGAGCGTTACGCAGCGCAAAATAGGCCTCCGCATACGCCACCGGCGCCAGCTTCGTAAACGTCACGAGAACATCGAGATCGCTACGCGCCGGGTCAAATCCGTCTCCGGTTGCCGCCGAACCAAATATCTCAAGGCGCTCGACGCAGCAGCGGCGGCAAATATCAACCAGAGCTGGGGAGGCACCCTCGCCCTGGCACAGCAGAGGCGCTGCAACCTCCAAGCAAGCGTAGGATGCAATGCGCTTTGGCATTGCATCGCTTCCGCGCAGCTCCTCCCCGACGCCCATCGTCAACGAATCACCTCTCCCTTTTGGTCCGCAACAAGCGCGACCCTATGCAACCAGCGGGTGCAACAAACGCGGGCCATGTTCATCATGCTGGCTTGCGCAACGCCTTCTCCGGGGCTGCCAGGTCTGAAGCCATGGGTTGATCGGGCCACCCCTCTGGCAGTTCATCACCTGCAATCGCAGTTGGCGTTCCTGCCTTCGCGAGAATGCGGCCAAGATCACCGGCAACAGCCTGCCCTGCGCGTTCGGCCAAATAGGCCCGCGCTTTGAGACCGGCAACTTTCTCCGCCGCGGCCTGGACCAGGAATTGGTTCACAGAAACCGCATCTTGCGTCGCCAAAAGCTTCACATCCTCCATCAAGGAGGGAGGAATGCGGAGGGCGAAGTTGCTGATGGTCGCCATGGAAGCCTCCTGAGAATATCGCCGGCACGATAGACGGGAATCTCAAGCCGGCGCCCTTGCGGATCAGCCGGCCGATAATCTTCGACATTGAACGAAATCAAGGCGTCAGCACGCCCGCTGATCGCAAGTTCCGCGAACATGTCGTCATTCGGATCACGAACCAATGGGCGGACGCGAAAGTGCTGATCGATGTGCTCAGCATACGCCACGAAGTCGTTCAAAAACCGATCGACTTCGCCGGCGGTCAGGCGCATCGCGTGCAAATGCTCTGCCCGCATCAGAACAGCGTCATATTCAATGACCGCGGCAACGCTGATCAACGGGGTGACACATTTCGCCTCCACGCCCTGCAACAAAACCCGCGACGCCCCGATTGTGCTGCGCAACCCGCTTAACAGCACATCCGTATCGAGCACTGGCCTCATATCGTCTACAATATCGTTTTTATCGGAGACCAGCAAGCGTGGGGTGCCGCGCTTTGGAATTGCACCGCTTTCGGATGGGCGGCCACGATTCGGATGCTTCGGGGGCGAGACCTGCCACGTGGCAAATCGGTGCCATGCCAAAGCGCATCGCACGCTTGCTGTGTTTGCTGGCTCGCATCGGCGCTATGCTGCCGCAGGGCGACCTCATTACGCGACTTGTGCTTCTGTAACAGCCTGAGCAACTAGATCTGGATTACGTGCAATGACCATCAGCAGCACGCGCGCTGCGGGATCGGGCCGGCGTAAGCCCTGCTCCCAATCGCGCACGGCTGCGACTGCCAGCCCGAACTGCTGTGCGAAAGCAGGTCGGGTCAGGCCCAATCGCGCGCGGATGGCGCGCACATCTATGTCACCAGGCGGAAGGTGCACGCGTGCTGCGTCCTTCTCGCCCCGCACGATGGCAGCGGCCTCCTGCATCGAGGCAATGAGCTCGCGCCCGAAATCGGTGTCCTCAGTCTCGGTCATGTTCCGGCTCCTTGCTTTATCTGCGCCGCCAAAGTGGCCACCACCTTGCGTTGGGCTGGGCTGAGGTCACCCTGCTCGTTCTTGCCGTAGATCAAGAGGGCAAGGATAGGCTGGCTCTCAGTCTGCACGTAGTAAATCACGCGAAACCCGCCGCTTTTACCCCGCCCTTTCGGCGCGAAACGCAGCTTCCGAACGCCGCCGAGGCCGGGCATCACGTCACCAGCCATCGGATCGCGGGCAAGGGTATCAATCAGGTCAGCCCGATCCTCCACCGACAGCAACACATCGGCACGACGGCTGAAGATCGACGTTTCCAAAACCGAATGCAGCATAAGACTTGATACAGCAATGCTGTATGCGACTCAACAGCAAAGGGTGCAATCCGCTTTGGGATCGCACCTCTTTGGCCAGCACCGCGACGATGTGGATGCTTCGGGGGCGAGACCGTCCACGTGGCAAATCGGTGCAATGCCAAAGCGCATTGCACCCTAGGTTTGCTGACCGGACAGGCTGGCCCAATAAGAATATTTGTGAAATTTTCCTATCTTCTATAGCATTAGAAGCAAACAGGAGTTCCCGCATGGCGACCATGACCGTATCCCTCCCCGATCCCATGAAAGACTGGATCGAGGCGCAAATCAGTCAGGGCGACTACGCGAGCACGAGCGATTATGTCCGCGACCTTGTACGCCGCGACCGCGCCCGCCGCGAAGAAGAACTGACACTTGATGCGTTACGGCAGAAGCTGTCGGCTTCCCGAGACAGCGGCGAAGGGAGCCGCAGCGTCGATGATATCTTTGCCGAGGCGCAGGCGATCGCCCGCGCGCGCAGGTTGCTGCATGACTGAATACCGGCTCACCAAAGCCGCCGAAGACGACTTGCTGAACGCTTTCATTTACGGTTTTGAGACCTTCGGACAGGCGCAAGCCGAGCAATACCGACAAGGCATGATCCATTGCTTCCAACTTCTAGCCGACACCCCGCACATGGGTCGCAGGGCCGATGATTTTGCCCGAGGCAGTCGCCATCATGAACACGGGCAGCATGTGATTTTCTATGACGAGCAGCCCTATGGCGTGCTGATTATCGCTGTCATCCATGAGCGCAGTATCCGCAGATGGTTGACCCCTGGGCACTGACGTCCTGGATCAGTCTTTCCGTTCAGCAAGGGTGCAATCCGCTTTGGCATTGCACCTCTTTGGCAAGTGCCGCGACGACGCGGGGGCTTCGGGGGCGAGACCTTCCACGTGGCACCATGGTGCAATGCCAAAGCGCATTGCACGTTTAGGGTATCATGCCCGCGGCCGGGTGGGCGCTGCCTCATAAAGTGGCCCCTCGGCATGGTCGCTCGCCCTTAAATTGGTCATCTAAATCTTCAACCGTCCAGGAAACGGGATACTGCAGGCAGCTTTGCTGACTGTGGAGGCGAAACGGTTTTCGCCGCGGGTGTCGCTGCTTTCGGCGTCTTCGGCTTTGCCACCTTCCGCCGGCTCACGCCGCTTGATCCCGATAGCCCCGGCGCCGTTTGGCGTCGCACACATGCGCCAGGGCATTGATCGCCGCCCCCGGATCGGGATACGGCTCCAGCCGCAAACACCCTGATGTACCGATCCGCCCCCAGCGGCGTGCCAGGATCGCCCGGCCGAACAGATCGGGCCAAACCTCAATCCGGTAGAACCGCCACTCGCCACATTCTGGGCGCAGGCGCACGAGACAAGCCACTTCCGCAAAGAGCGGCAGCTGGATGGGTTTCGGCCAATCAGAACCGGATTTCCGACGGGTGCGCATGTTTCCACGGGAACTGTATCAAAAACGCCTCGTGAGTGCGCAAGCGAAATCTGCGGCCGAAAACCAGATTTATATGCGCCCCACATCCACCCACATCGAAAACCTCAAGCAAAGACCAAGCACGTCAGCGACGAAACCGCTCCCCTCCTCGCAAAACCGTACGCTCACCTAACGGTCCCGAAACTATTTCCAAAGCTATTATACTCTTCTACAGAGGGTAACGCCAAACCCTGGTGCCGCTTTCCTTTGCCAATTTTCTGTTCCTTAAGCGGCACAAATGAAGAGCAGCGTAAACAATCAAGCTGACTATCGCAGCAGCGGCGCGAACATCAGGCCGCCGTCGCGCCACAGACGATTATAGCCGCGCTCGACGCCCAGCGGGCCAAGATTTCGCTCAAAGCTCTCGCCGTAATTGCCAACTTGGGTCACGATGTTGAGCGCCCAAGTGGAATCAAGGTTGAGCATCTTGCCAAGCCCGCCCGCCTTCCCGGTTAGGCGTTGCACATCGGGGTCAGGGCTGGTGGCGGCCTTTTCTTTGACGTTGGCCGAGGTTAGGCCCAGTTCTTCGGCGGTCACCATCGCCCAGAAACTCCAGCGCACGATATTGCCCCATTGCTCGTCGCCGCTGCGCACCGCCGGCGCCAACGGCTCTTTGCTGACGATCTCTGGCAACAGGCGATAATCGCTCGCATGCGGCATGCCTGACCGGAGTGCGACCAACTGCGTCGCGTCGCTCGTCATCGCGTCGCACCGCCCGGCGGCAAACGCATCCTTCATCTGGTCCGCCGCTTCAAACGCCACCTGCTCGAATTTCATCCCGTGGAGCGAGAAGTAATCCTGCATCACCGATTGGGTGTCGGTGCCGGCCTGCACGCAGATCGAGGCCCCATCCAGCTCGCGCACATGCGCGATCTTCGCTGTGTTCGCTACCATGAAGCCCTGGCCATCGTAATAGTCGACGGCGGTGAACACCAGCCCAAGCTGGGTACTGCGCGTAAAAGTCCAGGTCGCGTTGCGCGCCAGCACGTCCACCTCGCCAGCCTGCAAGGCGGTGAACCGCTGCACCGCGGACAGCGGCACATACTTCACCTTGGTCGCGTCGCCCAGCGTTGCCGCCGCAACGGCCCGGCACACATCGACGTCGATGCCGTGATAGACACCCTGGCTGTCGGGCATGCTGAACCCCGGAAAGCCAGGTGAAGTGCCGCAACGCAGCAGGCCGCGCGCGCGCATTGCGTCGAGTGTCGGCGATTGGGCGAAAGCCGGTGTACCAAGCGAAACCAGACACAACAGGCCAAGCGCGCAGCCGGATAGCGTCCACGATCCCATCGCCAAGCTCCTTTCAAATGCAATCGATTGGCAGGCCCCGTCAGGCGCGCGGCGCGCGCGCCAGTTCGTCCAGGCTTTCGCGCAGCGCCTCATCGAGAATTGCAGCGGCGCGGTCGACCTCGTCGAAGGACACAGTGAGCGGCGGCGCGATCCGCCATACCGATCCGCGCTCCGGGCGGCGGCGTATATTCATGCTCAGCCCCTTCTCGAAGCATTTCTGCGTGGTCAGAGCACCCAGCGCATGCGCCGGCGCGCGGGACGCGCGGTCGCGCACCAGTTCCACACCGAGCAAAAGGCCCAAACCGCGCACGTCGCCGATCACCTCGTGGCGCTGCTGCAACTCCTCCAAGCGGGCGCGCAGATAGGCGCCCATCTCGTTGGCGCGCGCGACCAGATGCTCCTCGGCGATCACCTTCAGCACCGCCAGGCCGACCTCTGCCGTCAAGGGATCAGAGACATGGCTGGTGTAGAAAGTGAAGTGCTTCTCGTGCAGATCCTCCTCGATCTTTGCCGTCGTCGCCACCGCCGCCAGCGGCAACCCGCCGCCCAGAGTCTTCGACATGGTCATGATGTCGGGCACAACGCCGAAATACTCCGACCCGGTGCGGGTGCCGATGCGCCCGAACGCCGTCTGCGCCTCGTCGAAGATCAGCAACATTCCGCGATCATCGGCGGCCTTGCGCAGCGCCTGCATAAAAGATTTGGGCGGCACTAGCACGCCGCCGGCGCTGATCACCGGCTCGACGATGATCGCCGCACCCCGCCCGGCGGACTGCATGTCGAACATCTTCAGCCCGATGTCCAAGGTCGCCAGGGCCGACTCTTCCTCGCTCGCACCGGCAATGTAGGGGCGATAGGCATTGGGCTCGGGGATCACGAATACGCCCGGCGCCGGCACGCCATAGCCCTTGCGGTCGCTCGCCATCGAGACGGAACTCGCACCGCCGGTGATGCCATGCCAGGAACCACCCAATGCCAACACTTCGTAGCCCCCGGTGTGCATCTTCGCCATGCGCAGCGCGACTTCAGTGGCCTCAGAGCCAGTGTTGATGAAGATCGTCTTCTTTATGTCGCCGGGCAGCCAATCATGCGCCAGAGTCTGCGCCAGCTCGGCCACCACCTCGGGGATCATCCCGCTGAAGAAGTGGAATGCTTTCTCCCCGGCCCGGTGCACGGCTTCGACGATGGCGGGATGGTTATGCCCAATCGTCGCGCACATCTGCCCGGAGGTGAAATCGAGATACGCGCGCCCGTCGCTATCCTTGACGATGGTGCCCTTCGCCGAGCGGAACAGCTTGGGGAAGGCATCGCCGCCGTAGCGGACGAGGAACTCCTTGGAGGCGTCCCGAAGCCGAAGCGTGTCGCTCACTACTTTCTCTCCATTCCGACCATGCGGGTGGCGCCAGCCTGGTCTATGGTTGGCATGCCGCCGTCAGATCAGTAGAGAGTCGCGCCTTTGGCCTCAAAATCGAAAATTTCACCGCCTCTGCAATTGGGCTCACAACAGGCCGACACCCGTCCCCGCCTGCCACCGCTGCGCGCGCTGTTGGCGTTTGAAGCCGCCGCGCGGCACGCAACCTTTTCTCAGGCGGCCGAGGAATTGTCGGTCACGCCATCGGCTGTCAGCCACCAGATCCAGCAACTGGAGGACTTCCTTGGTGTGCAGTTGTTCCGCCGCCACGCCGGCCGCGCCTTACTGACCGAGGCCGGTCAAACCTACGCAAACGAGATCAAAGGCGCCTTCCGCCTGATCGCGGCGGCGACCACACTCGTGGCCCCGCAATCACAGTCCGGGCATCTGGTGATCGCCTCCAGCCCTAGCTTCGCCGCCAAATGGCTGCAGCCAAGGCTGCCGGATTTTCTGCGCGCCAACCCGGAGGTGCGGGTACGCCTGTCCACTCTGTCCGGGTCCGACGATCTCAGCCGCGACCGTTGCGACATCGCTATTGTGTATGGCACTCGCCCTGTCGGGCAAAGCGCTGCTGAGCCGTTGCTGGTCGAGAGACTGCGCCCACTGTGCAGCCCGGGTCTTGCCGCCTCGCTCGACCTGCGCGCGCCAGCCGATCTGGCACGGGCCACGCTGATCCATTCGGTCAACGCGCTGACCTGGGCGGAGTACCTGCGCCGCATCGGCAGCTTCGATGTGCGTCCAAGCAACGAGTTGTGGCTCGATCGCTCGACCATCGCAATCGACGCCGCCGTCGCCGGCCTGGGCGTTGTGCTAGAAAGCGAGTTGCTCGCCGAGCAGGAACTGCGCGACGGCCGGCTTGTTGCGCCGTTTGACGCTCATCCCTTGGGGCAAGCCTACGGGGTCGAAACCGAATCATATTTCCTTGTCCGCCCGCCCGGCTCCCGCAACCGTAGCCAAGTTGTCAAATTCGAGTCGTGGCTGCTCCTTTCGATCAACCGCACAAAACCCGTCGATCCCCCACCCGACGCGTAAAGCGGATCGCATCCAAATGTTCGAGCAAAGGCACGCAATATTTGCGCGAGATCCCCAGCGCCGTCCCGGCCTGCCCCACCAGCATCCCCCGGGCTTCCGACAGCAACGGCACCAGCCGCCGCTTCGCCGCTTCCACAGCCTCATAATGAAAATAGATCTCGCGCTTCTGCACTTTGTCGAGCGCCCGGATCACCACACCTTCCCGGATCAGCCGATCCACCAGCCGCCGCGTCTGCGGGCCAGGGGCAAGAGTGGCCGGGTCCGGCGGGGTCAGGCCGCCACGCAATAGAGCCTCGGCCAGACGCGCGGCACTTGCGGCGTCCTGATCCGCTCGGTCCCGGTCACGCTGCGGCGTGGGCAAGCGCACCCCCCCGCCGGCCCGCACCAAGCTCCCCCGACGCACCAACTCGGCCGCAGCGTCCTCCACCACTTCGCGCCCAGGGCGACGGTCAGAGTCCCAGGGCAATAAGGCGGCAAGCCGCTCCGGCGCTAAACCCTGATCATGACCCGCCAGAGCGGCAACAATGGCGCTAAGAGTCCGCTCAAACGCTGGCAGGGTCACCGCAAACCGGCTGCGCCCAAGCACCGCCGGCAGCGCTTGCAACTTCTCCGCAGCGCGGGTCTCAGACAGGCCGGCCAGGCGCGCCAGGCGCGCCAATGACACGCCCGCGGCGCCACATGCCTCCAGTTCCAGCCTTATGATGGCGCCCGGTTCCGCCGCTGCGAGCGCGGCCAAGCGGGCGAGCATAACCGGCGCGTGGCGGCGTAACCGCGTGGCGGCAGGGTCGATCACCCGGCCGCCGGCCACGGTCTGCGCCGGCGACGCCCGGCGCAGAATGAACCGCTCCCGCGCTGGGACAGAAACCGGCAGGCTGCAACGCAATTGCGCCAGGGCGGTGCCACCTGGTTGCAACTCGTCGCAGTCCAGCAGCCGCAGCCGCACCTCGATTTCCTCGGTTCCGAACAGCAGCATCAGCCGCGTTGAAGTGGGTAGCGGCGCCGCCCCCTCCACCGCACGCAGCGTCACGGTCAGCCAACCCGACGCCGCCAGCAGCCCAGCGGGCGCAAGTGCGGCGCCGCGGCTGATTTGGTCGGGGGGCACGTCGCGCAAATTCGCCGCCACGCGCTGGCCGGGTTGGGCGGCGTTGACGCGCACGCCATGCACTTGCAGGCCGCGCAGCCGCACCGCGCGGTCGCCGGGAATAACAGCCATGGCGTCGCTCACAGCGAGCGGGCCGCGCCGCAATGTGCCGGTCACCACGGTGCCGTGGCCGGCGATGCTGAACACGCGGTCGATCGGTAAATAGGCAAACCCATCGCCGACCGTATCTTCCGCAACCGGCGCCGCGTCGATCAGCGCGGCCCGAAGCGCATCGAGCCCGAGCGCGGTATGGGCCGATGTCAGCACAATCTGACCGACGGAGAGACCAACATGCTGCGCCAGCGCCGCGGCCTCTCGCCCAGCCGCTTCGGCTTGCTCCGGCGCCACCAGGTCCGCCTTGCTGACGGCCACAATGACACGCCGCAGCCCGAGCAAGGCGGCGATATCCAGATGCTCCACAGTCTGTGGCTTAATGCCCTCATTCGCCGAGACCACCAGCAGGGCGGCATCCACGCCGGTGGCGCCGGAGACCATGGTACGCACAAAGCGCTCATGGCCGGGCATGTCGATCAGGTCGATCACGGTGCCTTGTACGGTCATATGCGCAAAACCGAGGGCGATGGAGATGCCGCGCCGTTGCTCCTCAGCCAGCCGGTCGGTCTCCATGCCGGTCAGTCCGCGCACCAGGGCGGTTTTGCCGTGATCAACATGGCCGATCACGCCCACCACCATCCTGCCAAGCGTGCTCATGCGGTTATTGCCGTGCGCACTGCGTTGGCCAGCGCCGCAACTTCGTCATCATCGACGGTCAGCATGTCGAGCAGCACAACCCCCTCTGCGATGCGCCCAACAACCGGGGGGGTGGCGCCGCGCAACAGGGATTTGAGACGCTCGGGTTCCGGCTTATCGCCCTGCAAGCTGACGCCGATGCTGGGGATGGCGGCATCGGGCAAGGTTCCACCGCCGGCATAGCCCGTGGTTGGCCCAGTGGTCGCCAACCAGTTCGGCGGCAATGGCCCCATCAGGTGCACCAGACGCTCCGCCCGCGCCTGTAGCTCCGCCGGCATCTGGCCCATCTTGCGCAGCACCGGCACAGCGCCTGCTACCCCGTCACAATGCAGGCGCAACGTCGCTTCCAGCGCGGCGAGGGTGAGTTTGTCGAGCCGCAAAGCGCGCAGCAGCGGGTGCTGGCGCAGCCGGTCGATGGCGGCAGCACGCCCGGCCAGCAGACCGGATTGCGGGCCGCCGAGCAGCTTATCGCCGCTGAATGCCACCACATCTACCCCGGCGGCGATCGATTCCTGCACCGTGGTTTCGGCCGGCAGTCCCAGCCCGCGCAGATCAACCACCGCTCCGCTGCCGAGATCATGCACCACCAGCAATCCCCGCGCGCGGGCCAGGGCGGCGAGTTCGGGCAGCTTTGCCTCCTCGGTAAATCCGCTGATGCGGAAATTGCTTTGATGCACCTTGAGCAGCACGCGTGTGGCCGAGGTGATGGCGCGCTCATAATCCGCAATGCGGGTTTTGTTGGTCGTGCCGACTTCGACCAACCGCGCGCCGCCTTGCTGGATGACGTCAGGAATGCGAAAGCCGCCGCCGATTTCCACCAATTCGCCGCGTGAGACCACGACCTCCCCGCCCCCGGCCAGCCCGCTCAAAGCCAGCAGCACGGCAGCGGCGTTGTTATTGACCGCCAACCCACCCTCACTGCCGATGAGTTGGCGCAGCAACGGTTCGATGCCTTGGGTGCGGCTGCCGCGCGCGCCGGATGCCAGGTCGAACTCCAAATTGCAGTAAGAGCCGGCGGCTTCGGTGACGGCGGCGATGGCCTCCGGCGCCAGCGGGGCGCGGCCGAGATTGGTATGCAGCACAATGCCGGTCGCGTTAATCACCCGCCCCAGCCGAGGTCGCCGCCCCGCCTCCAGCGCCGCGCGCGCGCCATCCAGCAAGGCAACCGAATCAACGGCCGCTTGGCCGTTGTGCCGCAACGCCGTGCGGGTGTTTTCAAGCACCTCACGTAGTGCCGTGACCACCGCGGCACGCGGGAATTCTGTGACGAGCGTCTGCCCCAACGGCAATTCCAGCAGCTTCTGAAGCTGTGGCAGCGCCCGGAGTCTGGCGTCAGGCAGTGCGTCCATCTAACTCAGATCCTGCAAATCTCATTGGGGGGTTCTCTTGGACCATATCACGCCGCGCTTGACATCACTCGCGCATGGTGGCGGTTGCGGGTGCAAGCTGTCGCCGGCCGTGCTGCGGGAGTTGTTGGCGGCCATGCCACAAACCGGCGGCTTCCCCAATCTTCTGGTCGGCGCCGAGACCGCAGATGATGCCGCGGTATACCGCCTGTCAGACAGCCTGGCGCTGGTCGCGACGACGGATTTCTTCATGCCGGTGGTCGATGATCCCTATGAGTTCGGCCGGATCGCCGCCACCAACGCTCTGTCGGATATTTACGCCATGGGGGGTAGCCCCATTCTTGCCCTCGCTGTGCTGGGCATCCCGCTGGGCAAGATCGCGACGGAGACGGTGCAGCGCATCTTGCTCGGAGGTGCTGCGGTGTGTCAGGCGGCGGGTATTCCGGTGGCTGGCGGCCATTCTATTGATAGCCTGGAGCCCATTTACGGCTTGGTCGCGCTCGGCACGGTTCATCCCGACCGCGTGTTGCGCAATAGCGGCGCGCAGGACGGGGATGCGCTGGTGCTGACCAAGGGCCTCGGTATTGGCATCTTCAGCGCCGCGCTCAAACAAGGGATTCTCTCCGCGCAGGATTATCAGGTGATGATCGACTCCACCACACGGCTCAATGCCGTCGGGCGGGAGCTCGGCGCCATGGATTGGGTGCACGCCGTGACCGACGTAACCGGCTTCGGCCTGCTGGGGCATGGCATGGAAATGTGCCGAGGGTCGGGGCTCGGCGCGTACATATGTATGCAGGATGTGCCCATTTTGCCCGGCGCCGCTGCGCTCGCACAGGCCGGGGTCGGCACCGGGGGAGCAACGCGCAACTGGGCGAGCTATGGCGCCGATATCCATTTGCCGGCTGACTTACCGAATTGGCAGCGCGGCCTATTGTGCGATCCGCAGACCAGTGGGGGGTTGCTCATCTCGGTCGCGCCCAGCGCGGTCGACGCGCTGCTGCGGCACTTGCGCGCGGCGGGTTTTGCTCAGGCCGCGGAGATTGGGGCGATGCGGGCGGGGGCGGTAAAGATTGAGATTGTCTTGACAGCACCTTACAGGGGTGGGCTGCTTGCAGCCCACCTCGACCGCAACGACGGATTTTGTGCAAGGGGAGGCGATTAAGGTCTGGTGGCCTTCCTGGTCTTCAAAACCAGTGGCCCGCCGAAAGCGGGCGGTGGGTTCGATTCCCATCCGCCTCCGCCATTTCGCCGACCATGCAGACTTGGCCAAGCTTGATTGGATTAGTGCCCAGCGACATCAGAAGGCTGAGTGGAATACGCGCCGGTCTGCGACGCCTGGCCGTAATTCGATACAGCGGCCTGTGAAGGCTGGAACGCGCCAAGGCTGAGCGTAAGCATCAGAGCAGCGGCAAAGACGGAAAACAACTTGGTCATCGGATTTCTCCTGGTCTGGAAGCGGTCCCCAATGGGCCGCCTCGGTTGAGCAATAGATAGTATGATAACTCGCGTTACGATAACGCTACTTGTGCATATTCGTTATGCTGACCGCGCATGGAACCAGAGGGGGCCAGAGGGAAGAAATGCGTGTCACTCCCCTATGTTCGTCAGCCGATAGCTAATGTTACGCCCGCCGCCGGGATTGCGGATAAGGATGCGGCGTTCCAGCAAAGCCTGAATGTCGCGCAAGGCTGTATCGGTTGAGCATTTGGCCAGCTTGGCGTATTTGGCGGTGCTTAAATGGCCCTCGAAACCGTCCAGCAGCCGGTTGATCACCAGGCGTTGGCGCTCATTGAGCGGCTTTTGATTAATCCAGTCCCACAATCGCGCTTTCGCCAAAACAGCGGACAATGTCGCTTCGGCCACAACCATGGCGCGGCCGAGACAAGCCACAAACCAATCAAGCCAGAAGGTGATATCCAAGCGACTGCGCTGTTGCTGCTCTAATGCGGCATAGTACGATTTGCGTTCGGCCTCTATCTGCGCCGACATGCTGTAAAACCGCTCCCGGCAGCCATCGGCGCGCGCCAGCGCCATATCGGCGATCGCCCTGGCGATGCGGCCGTTGCCATCCTCGAAAGGATGGATGGTGACAAACCAAAAATGGGCAATGCCGGCTTTCAGAACCGGATCGATAGCTTCTGAACCGTTGAACCAATCCAGAAACGCCGCCATTTCCCCTGCCAGCCTGTCGGCGTCGGGGGCTTCAAAATGCACCCGCTCCCGGCCGTACGGCCCGGAAACGACTTGCATGGGGCCGGCTTCTTGGGGGCGCCAGGCGCCGACCGTAATCCGCTGCAGACCATTGCGGCCGGCCGGAAACAACGCGGCGTGCCAGCCGAACAGCCGTTCGGGGGTCAGCGGTGTCGTATAACCCTGCGTTGCGTCGAGCATCAGTTCAACAATGCCCTCGACATGACGGCCGGCGGGCGCACCGCCGACATCAAGGCCGAGGCGGCGAGCGATCGATGAACGCACTTCTTCGGGGTCAAGATGCTCCCCCTCGATCGCGGACGAGGTCACGACATCCTGGGTCAGCATCGTCAGACTGGCTTCGCTGCGCAGTGCGAAACCAAGTGCCTCCATTCGCCCGAGCAGGCGGCCCTGCTGGTGGCGCACGGCCGTCAAGGGCGACAACAATGCTTCGGCGTTCCAGGGGAAACGCGGCCAGTTTGGCTGTTCGTAGATGTAAGTCACCATCACAGCACTCCTTGCGGTGATTATAGCTTATTCACCGCAAAATATGCAGTGAATAAGGCAGCTAATCACCGCATCGAAGCGCCGGCCCGACGCGCCGCTCCAGCGCGTCTGCCAGCGCCTCCGCCTCTGCGCGCTGCTCGGCGGAGAGCCCTGCTTCCACCCGGGTGAAGAACCCGCGCACCAGTTTGCTGTGCCGTTGCGAGCCCAGGATCAGCCACGCCATGGCCGCCACTTGGTCCGCGGCTACCCCCTGGCCCATATGCAGCGCGGCGCCGAGCATGGCGGCACCGTCGCCATCTCCGCCTTCGGCTGCCACGCGCCACCAGTGTGCCGCTTGCGCCGCGTCGCGCGGGCCGCCTTTGGCCTCATGACACATGGTTCCTAGTCGCGCACAGGCGGTGATCACCCCTTGCTCGGCCGCGCGTGTGGCCCAATGACGGGCGCTGGGTAAATCCTGGGTCACGCCTTCCCCGGTGAGTAGCATGTGGCTCAATTGGTCCTGGCTGACGCTGTCGCCCTGTTCGGCGGCGCGGCGATACCATGTGGCGGCAGCGGTTGGGTCTTTGGGGAGCAACAGGCTGGCGAGATTGCGCTGACCGATCGCATCCCCCGCCGCGGCGCCGCGCTCTAACCAGTGCCGGGCGGCGGCTTCGTCCGGCGCCACGCCGTGGCCTGTGGCAAGGCAAGCGCCGAGATTGGTTTGGGCACGGGCGACCCCGGCTTCGGCGAGTTTGCGCCAGATCGCCAGCGCATCGGCGATTTGCCCGGCATCGGCTGCCGCTCGCGCGCGGGCCAGAAGCTGGTCCGTCGACGGGCGACGTAGCCACTTCAGCATGTTACCCCATCAGGAACAGCGGGTTAAGGCTGCCGCGGTGAAACTCCTCCTCCCGCGCCAGCAAATCCAGAGCATAAGAGGCAATGTCATCCGCAACCGGGTCGAGCTTGGTGTCCTCATGCTGTTGCATGTGTTTGATGTAGGAACGGCAGCCGGTGCAGGTCTCAACGCCGATTGTTTTTGGCCCATCCTCGATCGTGTAATAGGTGATGCCTTGGGTTTCGCCGCAAGCCGTGCATTTGATGCGGACATAGTTCCACAACGTGCCGCAAAGCGAGCAGGCGCAGTACCTGGCTTTGCTGGCGGGGGTCCAGCCCACCACTAGGCTACTGACGGGGGCGCCGGCACAAACCGGGCAGATGCCGTCTACTGCCGGTTTCACCGCGGTGCCGTCCAGTTGTGCGGCTAGCCGGGCGAGATGCACCTGAAGGGCGGCGGCGATAAACAGCGCCTCTGCCACCCGATCGGCGGCGTAGGCGCCTTCGAAAATATCGGCCGCGAGGTCAAAACGCTCGGCCTGCGTCATCGCGCGCAGCGCGCTCACAGCCTCCCGCGCGGCGTCTGGAGCGACATCCAACGCCCCATCTAACACCAGGTGATCGAGCAACCAGGTGAGCGTGGCGGCGAAATCGGCGTTTCCTTGCACTTGGTCACGTGAAACCGGCGGAAAACCGTGCTCCGCCCGTAAGGTAATCTGTTCGGCAGGCACCGGCGCGGGCGGTGGAAGGGCTGCCACACAGGCCGCTTGCGTGCGGGTGACGGAGGCGAGAAACGCCAGATAGGCGGCTAATGTGTGACCCGTGGCGAGTTCGGCGAGCCGCTGTGCCCGCGCGGCAAATAGCCTTGCGGGGTCGGGCAGACGCACAAACGGTGTTTCAGGTACACCGCCAACACGCGAAGGGTCCGGCTGAATAGTATTGAAATCTACGCCGGTGCTGTCGTCTCGGGGCGGGAGGCCGCGCCTGCCACGCGCCACTTAATGCCCGCCATGCTTGTCGCGCCAGACCTCACCGTATTTCGTTGTCTGGCGGTAGAACCATTTGCGGTGATGCCGGATGGCCCAGCCCCCGGTGACATTGCCGCGAATCATCGCCCGCGTGGTGCCGCGTATCCACAGCCCGGCATAGACATGCACCAGAATGATTGCGATCGAGAAAATCGCCGCAACAGAATGCGCCAGCACCGCAATGCGTTTCTGCTCGATACTCGTATAAGCGAAGAAATACTGGTCCCAGATCACCAGACCGCTGCAAAACATCGCCCCGATCAGCCCCGTCTGCGTCCAGAACACCATCTTTTGCCCGGCATTATACTTGCCCAAAGGCGGCAGCCGGTCATGCCGGTTGCGCACGATATCGCCGATGCGCAACATCCAGCGCACATCATCCCAATTGGGGATATTCAGCAGCCAGAACCGAATGAATAGTAGCGCGAAGCTCAGCGCCAGCCCACAGCCCAGCCAGGGATGAATGGCACGAGTCGACTGCCCGCCGCCAAACAACCCGGTGAGGAAGAACAGGTATGGGGAAAACATCGCCAACCCGCTCAAGCCCAGCAGGGTGAACAGCCCCGCGGTGATCCAATGATTGACCCGCTGGAGGCCTGTATAGCGGGCAACAACAACGGCACGTTCTTCGGCGGCCCGCACTGCAGCAGTACGTTGTGCGGCGGTGTTCATGGGTGGTGATCGGCCGCGTCGGCCGCCTCCTCTTCTTCTTCTGGCGGCACTTCGTCGGGGCCGGCGGTGACATAATGGAAGAAGCCGCCAATGGTGGCAAATGCCAAAGTCGCCAGGCCAAAGATCTTGAAGCCGCCTTTCCACAACTGCACCAGCGGCGAAATCTTCGGGTTTTTCGGCAGGTGGGCGTAAAGCTCGGGATTATCAGCGTGATGCAGCACGTACATCACATGCGTGCCCCCCACGCCGGCCGGGTTATAGAGCCCAGCATTCTCAAAACCGCGGCTCTTGAGATCAATGATCCGCTCGTCCGCCTGCTCGATCATCGCTTCTTTGGTGCCAAACATAATCGCACCGGTCGGGCAGGTTTTAGCGCAGGCTGGCGCCTGACCCACCGCCACACGATCGGAACACAAGGTGCATTTATACGCCTTGTGATCCTCTTGCGAGATGCGTGGAATGTTAAACGGGCAACCTTTTACGCAATAGCCACAGCCGATGCAGTTCTCTTCAACAAAATCGACAATACCATTAGCGTATTGCACGATGGCGCCCGGCGACGGGCAAGCCTTCAAACACCCGGGATCGCTGCAATGCATGCAGCCATCCTTGCGGATCAGCCATTCCAGCTCACCGCCGGTGTTCTCGTATTCGGTGAAACGCATCAACGTCCAAGACTTGGCCGAAAGATCCTGCGGGTTGTCGTAGACGCCGATATTCTCCCCGATATCGTCGCGCAGGTCGTTCCATTCCTCACAGGCGGATTGGCACGCTTTGCAGCCGATGCATTTCGAGACGTCGATAAGCTTGGCCACCTCCGTCTTGGTGCGCACGGTCGGCGGCTGCTCGGTGGAGGCGGAGCGCTGGACGATATCTAACGATGTATAGTCGGTCATACTCTATGCCACCGGTTTGCCAACGGGCGCTGTTGTGCGCTCGATATTCACCAACCACACTTTGAACTCGGGCGTCTCGGTATTGGCATCGCCAACCACGGGGGTGAGCGAGTTCGGGCCGAAGCCTGGCTTGGTCGTCCCGGTAAAGCCAAAATGATGGGGAATGCCCACCACATGCACCGGCCCACCTTCGCACATCAGCGGTTTGATGCGCTTGGTCACCACGGCTTTGGCCTTGATCGAGCCACGCGCACTCCACACCCGCACCCAGTCGCCTTTCACGATGCCCTTCTCGGCTGCCAATTGCTCGGAGATCTCGACAAAGAACTCCGGCTGCAGAATGGCATTCACCCGCGCGTGCTTGGTCCAGAAATGAAAATGCTCGGTCAGGCGGTAAGATGTCGCCGCATAGGGAAAATCCTTCGAATTCCCAAGCTGCGCCAGGTCGCGTTTGAAAATGCGCGAGGCTGGGTTGCCCTGGATCTTCGGCGCCAAGATGTTGGTCTGCGGTGACTCAAACGGTTCATAATGCGCAGGGAAAGGCCCATCTCGCATCAAGGCCCGCGTCCAGAGCCTTGCCACACCTTCAGGATTGAGAATAAACGGCCCGACCTCCTTATCTGGTGAGACGGTGAGGCCGTAATCCGGCACATCGAAGCCGACCCATTTGGCGCCGTTCCATTCGATGAGTTTCTTACGCTCCGACCATGGCCGCCCCTGTGGATCACAAGACGCCCGGTTATACAGAATGCGGCGATTGGCCGGCCAGGCCCAGGCCCAGTTTGCTGCAATCCCCCGATCACCCGGATCGGTGTTGTCCCGCCGGGCCATTTGGTTGCCGCGCTCGGTAAAGCAACCGGAATAAACCCAGCAACCGCACGCCGTGGTGCCGTCGTCTTTGAGTTGCCCAAACCCTTCCAATTGCCGCCCCGCGGCAATAGGCGTGCCATCAACGGTGATGTCCGTCAGCGCATAGCCGTTGATCTCGCGCGCCACCTCATCCGGCCGCGGGCTTTCCGCCAGCTCATACGGCCAATTGACGTTCAGGATCGGGTCGGGGAAGGCGCCGCCCTCTTTCTTATAGAGATCAACCAAGCGGCGATGCAGCCCCGCCATGATCTCCATATCCGCCCGCGCCTCGGCCGGCGCCGGTTGCGCCGCTTCGTGCCATTGCAGCCATCGGCTGGAGTTGCTGAGTGAGCCCTCATCTTCGGCGAAACAGGTCGTCGGGAGCTCAAACACCTCGGTTTGGATGCTGGCGGTGTCGACGTCGTTATAATCCCCATGGTTCTGCCAAAACCGCGCCGTCTCGGTCTGCAGCGGGTCCATAACGACAACAAACTTCATCTTGCTCAGCGCCGCGTTCACCTTACCCCGGTTGGGGAAGGTCATCAGCGGGTTGAAGCCCTGGATGATGTACCCGGTCATCTTGCCATCGAGCGCCAACTCAAAGGCGCGCATCACGTCATAATTAGCAACATCCAGCTTCGGCAGCCAGTCATAGGCCCAGTGATTCTCCGCCGTGGCCGCTTTGCCCCACATCGACTTGGCAAACGACACAAAGAATTTGCTATAGTTTTGCCAGTAGCTCGTCTGTCCAGGGCGCAACGGCCGGAAATGCCGCGTGCGCATATAACTGTCATAGGTCGGCTCGTTCTCTGTGGGGAGATTCATGTACCCTGGGAGCAAATTGCTCATCAGCCCCAGATCGGTCAGCCCCTGAATATTCGAGTGCCCACGCAGCGCGTTCATGCCGCCGCCGAGCATCCCGATATTGCCCAACAGCATCTGCACGATCGTCATCGAACGGATATTCTGTGAGCCCTTGCTGTGATGCGTCCAGCCGAGCGCATACAGTGACGACATGGTGCGATCCGGCACGCAAGTGCTTGCGATCATCTCGCAGATTTTGAGGAATTTGTCTTTCGGCGAACCGCAAATCCGCTCCACCATTTCGGGCGTATAAGGCTCGACATGCTTACGCAGCAACTGCATCACACAGCGCGGATGCTGCAACGTTGTATCCAACATCGCATAGCCATCCGGGCCGATTTCGTAATCCCACGTGGCCTTATCATAGTCGCGCAGGGCCTCGTCGTACCCGGTAAACAGCCCGTCCGCGAAGCCGTACCCCTCCTTCACGATGAAGGCGCAGTTGGTATAGGCGTTGACGTATTCGTGGTGCAGCTTGTCGTTATCGAGCAGGTACTTGGTCACAGCATTGAGAAACGCGATGTCGGTGCCGGGACGGATCGGGCAGTACACATCGGCAACCGACGCTGTGCGCGTAAAGCGTGGGTCAATCACAATCAGACGGGCGTTGTTATGCGCCTTGGCCTCGACCACCCATTTGAAACCGCACGGATGTGCCTCGGCGGCATTGCCACCCATCACCACAATCACATCCGCAAACTTGATGTCCGCCCAGTGGTTGGTCATCGCGCCGCGGCCGAAGGCTGGAGCCAAACTGGCTACCGAAGGTCCGTGTCAGACACGCGCTTGGTTATCAAAGACCAGAGCACCCGTGCTGCGCACCACCTTATAGGTCAGGTAAGCTGTTTCATTGGTCGCCGCGGAGGCGCCGAGAAATCCGGTGGTGATCCAGCGATTGACGGTGACGTCGCCGGATTTGGTGACGAAGTTCTTGTCCCGGTCATCTTTCATCAGGCGCGCAATCCGGTCCAGCGCCCAGTCCCACGAGACGCGTTTGAACTCATTGGTGCCCGGCGCCCGATACATCGGGTATTTCGTCCGAGTCTCGGAGTGAACAAAATCGATCAACCCCGCACCTTTCGGGCAGAGCGTGCCGCGATTGACGGGATGATCCGGGTCACCCTCAATATGCAGAACCGACGGCTCGGCATTCTTCGCCCGGTCGCCCAGGCTATACATAATGATACCACAAGCGACAGAACAATAAGGGCAGACGTTGCGGGTTTCGCGGGTTTGCGAAAGCTTATAGGCGCGCACCGAAGACGCCATTGCCGGTTCGAGCGAGGCGAAGCCCAGAGCCCCCAGAGAGGAAACCGCAATCCCGGCGCCCACGCCCTTTAATAGGCCACGGCGGGTCATCTGCATCGTCATCGCCTCTCTCCAAACCTAAACTCATCTAAATAGAGCATAATCGTGTGGATCCGGTGTGCGTCAAGGCTAAGGTTTCGCCACAACGGCCGGTGCATCAAGCGTTCTTGGACTATTGGGTGCGGTGGCGGCTGGCGTGCCGGGATCCTGCCCTGGGGCACGGCCCGAGGCAGCTTGATTGCGCGAGACCGGCGCCCAGGACCACCCGTCTGGCCCGCTCCGCGATTTGTCCCCATAAATCCTGGCCGGCGATCGGCCTTTGTTGTGAGGGGTCAGCCGCCCGCGCCAGAGGTGAGATAAGACTTCCGCCCAGCGCAAAAGCGGCTAGGAAACTTGGCCTGAAAAATACCTGCTTTCTCCACTGTCACCCATGGAGCAAACAGCGTGAGGAAGCCTGGATTGCCTCGGTTTGGGGATGCTCAAACCCGTAGCAAGTGTGGGCCCACCAACCGCGCGCAAAGTGGATATAGAGTGTCAATGGCTGCCCGTTGGATCGGCGCCACCGGCCAGCACCGCATCCACAGCATGAAGTTGTTCGCGTGCTTTGCTCAGCGCGGCCTTCTGCGTCGCTTTCTGCGTGTCGAGGGCTTGCTGAAACGCGGTCCAATCCGCGCTCAGATTGGCCGGCATCCCCGCGGTTAAGCGTTGACGCAGTTGTGCCAGTTGCGCGTCAGTGCTCAGGGGGGCGGTGGATGCGTCGTCCTGGTCATACACCCCGACGGCGCACACTTGATCGTCGGCGCGGGTGTAGAATGTTGTCTTGGCGGTGGATATTGTTGACCCAAGGCGCGGGAACATATAGCGAATTTGCTTCACTTTATCCGCCTCCGCGGTCTTGAGCATCGTCGCGATGAAATAATTTCCGCTTTCGTCGTGCAGCTCGCGCACATCCTGCCCCCGTAGCATCGGGCTGGGGTGCGCCGTCATAATGCCTGTCGGTCCGACACAGAACACATAGCTATCGATCGAGCGAAACCCCGCATTGCCCTGAGAGAAATCTGTCAGCGCTTGCGCTTTGTTTTGTTTCACCGCAGCGACCACGCGGGTAAGCATATATTTAGCCTCATTCTCCACGCTGGCGCCGCAGTCAACCGGGGCCTCGCCAAAGCCACAGGCTTGCGCCGGTGCCGCGTGGAACGCCAGGCTGCACATAACGCCGAGAGGCAAGAGCACCACCAAAATCTGCATCAGACGACTCATCGACGAACTCCTTCACAGGGGGTCGAGCCACGCAAACCGGTGTTCCAGCACCTCTTATTTCTTCGGACGCTTAACGATACTAGTTTTCTATCGATTGCTTTGACAATGCGGATTTGGGCGCGGAAAACACCGTAACGATACCAAAATGACCAACTCTTCACGATCATTGATCATAGCTTAATCTTTCGTTGTCAAAACTGTTGGTGACAGAGCCGTTTGACACCGTTTGCAGGCATAACATTTTCATGATCACGAATGGCGAGACCATGGGGGTGAGCGACGGGGAGAGTGGCATCGATGAACTTGCGGCGCAGGTGGCAAGCTATCGGCAAATGCTTGAAAGCGTCACGGATGTCATCATTCGCGGCAATGCCGAACGCAGGCGAACCTATGTCTCTCCGGCGGTGCGCACCATGCTTGGCTATGAGCCGGCCGAGATGATGTATGGCGGCGCTCTTGACTTGGTGCATCCTGCCGACCGAGAGCGGGCGGCAGGAACGCTGAAGCAACTGAGCGCCTTACATCCGCGGCTGAGCCTCACATTTCGGATGCGCCGCAAGAACGACACTTATATCTGGGTCGAAGCGCGCTATGTGCATGTGGCGGAGGACGGCGGCGTCATTGCGGTTTTGCGCGATATTACGGATCGCAAAACCGCGGAAGAGCTGCTGGCACAAGCCAATGCCCGGCTGGCCAGTGCGAATTTGTTGCTGCAAGAACAGGCGAACAAGGATGGTCTGACCGGGCTTGCCAATCGCCGATGTCTGGATGAGCGGCTGGCGCAAGAGTTTGGCCGGGCGCGGCGCCATGGATTGCCGCTGGCCGTGGTTTTACTCGATATTGATTATTTTAAATATTACAATGATCAATACGGGCATATTGCGGGAGATTTGTGTCTCTGCCGGGTCAGTGACGCGGTGCGGGGCGCGCTGCGCCGGCCGGGCGACTTTGCCGGGCGCTATGGGGGCGAGGAGATTCTGGTGCTTCTGCCGGTTATCGACCAAGCCGGTGCCCGCCACATGGCGGAAATTTTGTGCAACACCGTCGCCGCATTGTGTATCGAACATCGGGGCAGCAATTATGGTGTGGTTACGGTGAGTGCCGGATATTGCGCCCATGTGCCCGTCGACGACACCGAAAAAGCTGTTCATTTTATTCAAGCCGCCGATGAAGGGCTTTATGCCGCTAAAGCCGCCGGACGTAATCAGGCCCATGGCGGGTCGCTATACCCTGATGCGCAGCGCCACCATTGGGCCAGGCTCTGAGAGCCTGACCCGGAACGGCCATCTCGCACGCATTTTTTGCGGTTTTTCTCAAACTCTCGGCCGCCCCTCTTTATTATTCGGCATGCGACGCCTTGCAGCGCTCTGGTCGATAACGTGATAGTCCTGTTAGAAACGGCGCCGCGGTGGGGATTTACCTGCACACCCCTCGCACCCTGTTTGGTGCAGAAGTTGCGTCAGGGAGTTGTTAAAGCTTGAACGTGAAAAACTTCTCAATTATTCGACGGGCGCGAAGGACTTTTCACGCTGCGAACGCTGCCCCCAGCCACTGACAATAGGCACCCAATGATTCATCTTCACGCGGGTTTTCTGGCAAACCCCGCGCCGCAGAGAGTGGAAGGCCAATCATTGAAGGCCAGAGCATTGAAAGGTGGGGCATTGAGTGTGGGGGCATGAGTGGAGGGGCCGATGGTGGTGTCGAGGCAGCGGGTCAACGACCGCCTGAGCCATATCAGGCGCCAACAGGTTGGCGTCGGGTGTTTGGCGTTGCACCGTACATTGTTCACATGCTCCGGCGCCGGGCCAAGGTCGGGGCGATTGCCTCTATTATCGCGATCCGGGTTTTGGCGCTTGCCGGAAATGTTTGCTCCGGCCTGCTGACTGCGGCGTTTCTGGGCCCGGACGGGCGTGGTGAGCTGGCGGCGCTTATCGTCGGCCCCTCGATCATTGCGCCGTTTTGCACGTTGGGGTTGCATGCGTCGCTTATCTATAACTTACGATCAGATCCCGACGAATCGCGACGCTATTTTGGCAGTGCGCTGGTTCTGCTGACACTGGCAAGCCTGGTGGCCACGGCGTTGGGGCTGGTGGTGCTGCCGACCTGGCTTGGGCATTACAATAGCGACACGATTCGACTGGCGCGTGAATTTTTGGTCGTGGTGCCGCTGGGGGTATTGAGCTTTTCCTTCAATGGGGTGCTGGAAGTCGCCGGCCGTTTTGGCCGTTCCAACAGCATCCTTTATGTACAAAGCCTGACGACGCTGGGGATTTTGTGCGCCTTGGCGGCTCTGGGCTGGCTCACCCCGCATACGGCGGCCGGGGCTTACACCGTTATGGCGTTCCCGACATTTTTCTATTTGGGCTGGCAAGCGCTGCGGGTGCTGCGGCCAAAATTTACCATTGCGGCGCCTTATCCGGCGCGCCTGCTGCGGTATGGCTTGCGTTTTTATGGGGTCGACATCCTGGGCGTGGTAGCCAGTTACCTCGATCAGGTGGTGATCGTGTTCTTGTTGGCGCCGGAAGCGGTGGGGGCCTATGCCGTGGCGCTGAGCTTGTCGCGGGTGCTGACGGTGGCGCAGGGCGCTGTTTCAACGGTGCTGTTCCCCTCCATCGCCGCACGCGATGTTGATAGCGTGGTGGACATGGTGGCACGGGCGGTCCGGGTGACCACGGTGATGAACGCTGCCGGGGCGGTGGGAATCGCGCTTGTGGGGCCATCGCTGCTGCTGCTGTTGTACGGAAACCGTTTCAACGCCGCTGTGACACCCTTTCTGATCTTGCTGCTTGAGGCGGTGGTGACGAGTGCGGCGCGGACTCTGGCCCAGGCTTTCAGCGGCAGCGGCCATCCTGCCGCAGTGACGGCGCTTGAACTGGCCGGCGTCGCGGCGTCGGTGACAGCGATGCTGACTTTGGTGCCAATTTTCGGCATCAATGGAGCGGCTGTTGCGGCGTTTTTGGGTGGTACGGTGCGCTTGCTTTACGCGCTGGCTAGTTTCCAGAAAGTGCTGGGGGTTCGCCTGCCGCGTCTGGTCATCAGCCGCAGGGATATCGCTTGGGTGATTGGGCGTTGACGTAGGACTTGTTTTGAGCGGCAGCTTTAGCGGCGTGCTGACGCACTTACTTGCCGCCGCTGCCTTAGACCAAGCACCTTGGCGAATGACCTTCGCGTTACCGCAAAGTTTGTAGGATGTGGTGCCAGTTGGCACCCCAGTTCTTCCGTCGACGAGCGCGCATGGTGCAATGCCAAGCGGTATTGCTACAAATTTATGTTACTGGCCTAATTTCAGCGGCGCAGGTGCTGTCGCTGCGGCGCGCTCGATTGGTAAGTGGCTATGGAGTGCCCGCCTTTTGGTTGTTTTGAACATTTTTTTATCCACCATTCGGCGCATCCATAAGCGGGCCTTTTCCGTTTGAAATTCGGTTAAAGATGCAAAAATCCATGCATAGAGGTAAAGGCAAGCGATCACAGCCGCCATAAACCCGAAGGATGCAAGCCTGGGTTGCTCATCAATACCGAAACCCGACATGCGGTGTACCGCTACGACCGTCAGGGCCATGGCCGGGGCATGCACCAAATATGTGGTGTAAGAAAACGAAGCCAACCACGGATGCAGCCGCCCGAGTGCCCCCCCCAGAGCCCAGCGTCCGCGCTTCGCGCATAGCAGCGCCAGCGAGAAACCAAGGGCGACCAGAAAATCGAGCATAAGCACATCGGTCGGGTCGTCTGTGGTTGGCAGCAGGCGCTCAGCCATAATCACCGCGAAGAGCACCGCGAGCCCGACCGGCGCCGGCCAACCGCGCCAGCGTTGCTCGATCACCGCCGCCGCGACACCCAGCAACCACAAGGCGAACCAAAAGGTGATTCCGGTTGGAAGCACCCAAAGCAGCGCTGCTGCAACGCAGCCACAGACCCAGCGCGTCGCCCGGCTTCGATACAAAAACATGGCGATCGCGAGCGCAAATATCACATAGTACCACCATTCGTTGGCCAGGCTCCAAAGCGGACCATTACTGCCCAGGGGTTCGACAACAATCGTTTGCAACATCAACAGATTGCCCAACAAAGTTGACCAATCAATGCGCTGCGTAATGGGGGCTTCCACCATCCACCAGTGAAACCCACTGGTGTTGGTGTAAAGCCCGAAATTATCAATCCTGGCGCCAAGATGGTCCAACATCAGGCCCACCAAGAGTGCCGGGATGAGCACGATGTAGATGCGGGCAAAGCGATGCAGGGCATAATCGAGCAAGGAAAATCGCCCCGCAGCCGCTTTGAGGCTAGCGCGCCCCCCCACGAGGAAACCACTGATGACGAAAAACACGACCACAGACATGTGTCCAAAGCCTGCGAAGAAATAGACCGCCTTCACCAAAGGGGTGGCAGGCCCAGCGACGTCGACGTAGTTGGCCAACACGATGCTACGAACATGGGAAAAAACCACGAAAAACGCCGCAGCCCACCGCGACAGATCGAGAAACTGGGATGTTGCCGGCGAAATCACCAGTTTGCGATGAGGTGCTGGGGCACCTTGCGTGCGGTTGGGAATTAGCTGCGCCGTCATACTGTATCCAAGCCTCCTATCGAGAACGCCCTCTTGGCCAAACTATGGGGACCAAACGATGGGGGCCAAACGAGTTGCGCCGTCATAAGCCGGCTTGCTCCAAATATGACACAAGAGAACCCTCATATTGTAGGCTATCGTTAAGGGTTCAGCGAGTTCGTTATGGCCTTCCAAAACGTGACTCTGCAACCAGCGGGTTTCGCCCGTGCATTTGGCAGGGTGAGCCACGGCCTCCCCAACCATTTTGCGAACACAGCCTGTGTGCTCCGCGTCTTTGGCGAGATTGAAGGTGGGGGGACGAGATTGAAAGGGGGGGCGCTTGCAGCTCAAGTCGTTATGCCTCGTCAAAGACGCGCGCCACTTGGCCCTTGCGAAGCTTTTCGTTGACAACATTGGCGTCGAGTCGGTGAGCGAAATTTTGCTTGGGACGACCTGTTAGTTATACTAACATACAGGTTCCGTCATAGAGCAGGTTTCATACAACCCCGTCGTGCAGTATGTATCATAGATGTTCCGCCAAGGCAGCGCGGCTTGAGCAGTTTTTTGCGCACTGATTACTGATTTCCTGCAGTTTCTTATAAACAAAACTGGCTTCTCTACAGCCTGTTCTTAAATAGGCTTATGCTTTTAGCAAATCAATATTTAAATTTCCTGTCCCTGGGAGGCAACATGCTGTCGCGCGAAACACCCCTTCATCTGCTTAAAAAACCCCAGATTTGGATATTATTATGAGCACCGTTCCGGATAACATTCAAGTTTTGCCCGACGGCAACGTGGTTCCGGTGGTTGCTATTGCGGGAACTATGTCTGTTCCTGCCTCTATCACCGTCAGCAATCTCCCCGCGACACAGGCGGTTTCGGGCACTGTTACCATTGCCAATCCCGGCACCCTCAGCGGGCTTGCCAGCCTCGTCACTGTTGCCAATCTGCCAACAATCCAGACGGTTGCCGGCACAATCACTGTCAATAATCTGGCGAATACTCAGGCGGTTTCTGGCACAGTCGGCGTCGTGTTGCCGCCGCTTGTGGCGGGTTCGGCGAGCATCGGCAATGTTGGCATTCTCGGCACACCGACGGTTGCAGGGACGCTCGCGGTCAACAACTTTCCAGCGACGCAGGCCGTTTCAGGAAGCGTGGGCCTTTTGGGCACATCTACGGTTGCGGGTGCTTTGGCTATCAACAATTTTCCAGCAACTCAAGCTGTTTCTGGAACTGTAACCATTGCCAATCCTGGCACCAGCGGTGGGGTGGCCAGCACCGTTACCGTTGCAAACCTGCCAACGATCCAAGGGGTGTCAGGAACCGTTGCCGTCAGTAGCCCTGTTGCAATTAGCAACTTGCCGGCAACACAGGCGGTTTCTGGTATTGTGACCATTGCTAATCTCGGTACCAGCACAGGGGTTGCCAGCACCGTCACCGTTGCCAACATTCCAACCATCCAAGGGGTGTATGGGACCGTCGCGGTCAGCAACCCAATTGCGATTAGTAACCTGCCGAGCACCCAGGCCGTTTCCGGCACTGTGGGCGTCATTCTGCCTGCACTTGTTGCTGGGTCGGCCAGCATCGGAAATGTCGGTATCCTCGGCACACCGACCGTCGCAGGTACACTCGCCGTCAATAATTTCCCGGCAACACAGGCCGTCTCCGGCACCGTGACCATCGCCAATCCCGGCACCAGTGGTGGGGTGGCCAGCACGGTTACCGTTGCCAATTTGCCGGCGACTCAGGCTGTTTCTGGCACCGTGACCATTGCCAATCTCGGCACGAGCAGCGGGATCGCTACGACAGTTACCGTCGCGAATCTACCGACGATTCAGGGCGTGTCGGGGACTGTCTCCGTCAGCAATGCCGTTACAATCAGTAATTTTCCAAACACGCAGGCGATCTCAGGATCCTTATCCGTCAACAATTTACCAGCAACGCAGGCTGTTTCCGGCACCGTCACAATTGCCAATCTTGGCACCAGCAGCGGAACCACCAGCACCGTCACAGTTGCGAATTTGCCGGTGGTTCAGAGCGTCTCTGGAACCGTCGCCATCGGCAATGCGATCGCGATTAGCAATTTGCCAAGTACGCAGCCAGTTTCTGGCTCTTTGTCCGTCAACAACTTTCCAGCAAGCCAAACCGTTACCGGTACCGTTGGCGTTATTCTGCCATCTCTTGTCGCAGCCTCAGCAAGTATCGGAAATGTTGGCATCGTCGGTACACCCACCGTCGCCGGTACCCTGGCCGTCAACAATTTCCCAGCAACGCAAGCGGTCTCCGGCACTGTCACCATAGCGAACCCTGGCTCGGTCAGTAGCAGCGTTTCTATCAGCAATTTTCCATCGACGCAGGCCATTACAGGCTCCGTGCAGCTCAGCGCTGGAACGTCAACGGTGGGCTCTGTCGCGCGCATTGGGGGAACGTGGACAGACCGCAGCGGTACAATTGCCAGTGGCGGCTCATCGCAAACCTTGGCGCCTGCCAACAGCGCTCGCAAAGCGCTGTTTATTGCCAACCCGCCATCTGCAACAGAGAGTCTCTTCGTCAATTTTACCAACGCAGCAAGCACGTCTGGCGTGGGTTCCATTGAGCTTTCCGCCGGTGGCTCGTATGTGGATCCGCCGGGCTTTATTACCCTTGAACTCGTGACCGTGACGGCTGCCACGACCGGTCACGCCTTTATCGCGAAGGAGGCGTGATGTTACGCAAGAGGTTTTTCAAATCGGGCATTCTGCTATCTATTATCATTGGCATAGCGCTTTACCAACGCCCGCTTCTGGCGCAACCGTATAATCCGCCGAAGAGTAGCAGCAGCGGGGGTAGTAGCGGCGGCGGCAGTTACAACCCGGCCGGGCAAGATCTCAGCGCCGGCCTCAGCACAGCAACCAGTTCAGTGACAGGGCGCAGTTTGGCTTCGCGCGCAGCAGACACCTATAATCCCAAGGATTTCGGTGCAGTTGGAAATTACAATTCGCATCCTGTCGGCACCACGCTCGGGGTCACCTCGCTGACCGGTTTGGCATCCTATAGCTCGGCGTATTCATGGGTGACGAACAGTACATACGGCCTGACGTTCCCACTTTCAACCAATGTGGGGCAGAGCGGTAGTAGCAATATTATTGCTTACACGCCTCCGAGCACGGCCGGCGGTCTGTCTGGCCCGACAGCCACCGCGTACAACTATCAGAACGAAGCAGATTACGTGCTGGCCGGGATGAATGTGACCGGCTCTTGCATCGCCTCTGGCACAACGGTTTCGGCTGTGGCGACAGGATTGCCTTTCAGTATCACGACATCGCTGCCGAGTTCGGCCGGGTCGTCGACGATCATACTGCCGTTTATTGGCGGCATCACCGTGGGCGAGACAGTGCAGGCCAGTGCTTCCGGTGTGCCGTCTGGTGCGACCGTGACCGCGGTTAATGCCGCTGGCGCCTCTCAAACAGCCTATGTGAGCATTACCGCCGGCTCGACAACGGTGACGTATCTCGGCGCCGGGACGATGCCGACCTCCGCCAATATTGGGGCGGCGCTGTATCCTGAGCTGCGTGGCGATTCCGGCAGTGATGTGCTGATGTTTCCGCCATTCACCACCATCACCGGCATCATCGACTCGTCGCATTTTACCGTATCGAACCCCGCTATCTTCACCGGTTCGAACTATTTGCCGTTGGCCTATAACACCCCCCCCAGCATCACGATCAGCAGTACACTCTCTGCGACGTTGCCGGCCCGTACTTCGATCTATTTTGGTGGAATCTCGCAAGTGACGTTGTCGCAGCCGACATCTTCGGCATGCGGCGCCAATACCACCCTGACCTATAGTTATTCCAACAGTATGGTACAGGCGTTGGAGATGGATTGGTTGGGCATCCAATCCGCTGTTGTAGCCGCGGCCGGCAGCGTGGCCGGCGGCGGGCAGGTCAAAATTCCTGCGGGCAGCTATAAGCTGAGCCGTATGGTGGCGCTGCCGAATGCTGGTAACCCAGAGTCGATGTGGATCACCGGGGACGGCATTCTGGATACTGTACTGACTGCGCAACAAGATACCGGTCGCGGCACCTGCGCGATGGGTGAAAACAACCGCTCCACTGGCGCGCTATCAGCCGACTACACGGGTTTTCAATTGGCCTTTATCAATACGCCCTATGCTGTTGGTCTGGAACCTTCGAAGATGTCGGGGTTGTGCATGGGGGAAGGTTCACAGGCTGCTGAGGTTGATACGCGGTCTTTTCACGCCGGATATGACCTGCTGAACGACCATCAAAAAATCTTGCGTAGCACGGCGGACTATAATTGGTTTGGCGTCGAGATGGCAGCCAATTCTGCCAGCGGCGGCAATCAAGATTTCGAAAACAACGAGTTTCTGGCCCAAGGTCTTGCCAGCATAGCGGCGGCTTGGAATTTCGGGATCGACAGTTCCATCATCACCAACACCCATACTGGGTTCTCCCCTTATGGCTATTACCGCGAAGGTGCGCCGTATGGTCAGTCTTCCTCATCGAGTTTTCTAACCAATACGCAGCTTAACAATGTCGGGGGTGAGGCGCTCGGCAATGGTTGGATGTATGGTGAGAACGGCGTTAGTGACATTATTGAGCACAACGTCTTCATCGAAACCTCACCGTCGATTGACCCCGGGCGCGGATATAATATTCCGACTCAGGGGCTTTATGGTGTGTTTGTCGCTGGGCAGTTTGAGTACAACACGTTCCTGAGCAGCAACATCGCCATGAATAACGGCGGTGGGGCCACAAACTATACGTTTTTGACCTGCGCCCTCATCTGTATGCCGGCGCCCAATGCGCTCATTGGTACCAACCGATGGGCGGACAGCACCGCTTCCAATGACATGATCACCGGCCCCAATGTGACGACACAAAATTGGACCTCGGCGCCGATTTGGGTGGCGCAATTTGCTTCCAACAATGTGTGGTCCAACGACAACGCCTCCGGGTCACTGGTGAACACGACATCGGCGGTCACGGCCGGTCAAGTGATGGCATACACTTACGCCTATTATGCAGCGAATGCTGCGCCCTATAGCTCGGGCGCGGTGGCGCGGGGGGTGGCGGTCAATGCCGCGGCGGCGAACGGTGTTGTTGCCATCACCGAGCAAGGGCTCGCCTCGGTCAATGCGACCAATTATGCCTCCAGCGCGTCGCCGGCCTATATCAGTACAACCACGCCAACCTCGGTGACGACCGCCACCTCTAGTGACGCCAATACGGCTGTGCGAATTGGGGTTTTTATGGCAGGAAATCAGATTGTCGTGCGGCTTTCGCCGTAATCAGGGTCGGGTGGGGCACCGATCACCGGCGCCGCACCGCGATAACGATGGGTCCTCGCAGGCGAGGCGAGAATTCAAGTGTTTTTAAAGAGGATCAGGCAGGATTCAGGGGATGGAGAAGGGGTAAGAAAGCGATCCTCCGCTTATCCCTTCGTCATCCCTTGAATCCCTCCTTATCTGTGCCAGACAACCGTCTCGCCACCGCGCTTTGTTGAAGATGATGCGTGGATCCCCCTCTGGATGAAGGGCGGGGTCGCATGATGGTGCATCGGTCAGCCTCTGAGCCAGTCGGCAGATAGGCTAGTGTATCTCCACGTTACATGTTAGGATAATAATGGAATATTAATTAGAAATGGGACGAATGTCAGAAAACGCTCTTTCCCGGCCGGTTCCGCGCAATCTATTTGGATTGCAGGCTGGTCGCGCGATTGCCGCGCTTCTGGTCGTTTTATTTCATAATAGTCAATCTATTTTTGTACTTCCCAAGTATTGGGGTGAAAAACCCTTTGGCAATGTTTTTGACTTCGGCGATAGCGGCGTTATGTTTTTTTTCGTTTTAAGCGGTTTTATTATCCTCCATGCTCATTACAATGATTTGGGACGCCCTTCCCAGATTTTAGACTATGCTTGGAAGCGGATCCGTCGCATTTATCCGGTGTATTGGGTCATCTTGGCAATGACTCTGCCGATTTATTTTTTAAATCCGCAAATGGGTGAAGGCTACGAGACGCATTTGGGAATTATTTTGAGCTCATTCGCTTTGGTACATTTTGACTCACCAGATGCTGTCATTCTGGTGTCTTGGACCTTGTTCCATGAGGTGCTGTTTTACGCGCTCTTTGCCGTCGCTCTTTGGCGCCCGCGTGTTGGATTCGGCGTGATGGCGGTTTGGCTCTTGCTTTCTCTGCTCGATTTAGCGCCACATTCTCGTAGCCTGCTGGTCGATTTTTACTTTTCAAGCCTGCACTTACTCTTCGGGTTTGGCATGGCGGCGGCATGGTGGGTGCGGCGCGCGCGGGTGAAATGGCCGGCGCTGGCGACGCTGTGCGGGGTCGTGATCTTCCTGGCCGCTGGTATCGAGCGCGATGAGTGGGACGTGCTTGCGGTGGGGTGGCGGGCCATTTTCTATGGCATCGGGGCGGCCCTTGCCGTTGTGGGCGCCGTAGAGCTTGAACGCGAAGGGCGGTTGCGCGTGCCAGCATGGTTACGATTGGTCGGAGACGCTTCTTACAGTATTTATCTTGTGCATTTCTTAGCGCTTTCGTTCTTGGCCAAGGCCGTCTGGAAACTCGGTCTTGCGCACGCGGTTCCGGCCAAGATGAGCTTCATCCTCTTGGCGGTCTTGGCCACAGCCATGGGTGTGGTTTGGCATGTCGCGGTCGAGCGGCCGCTGCTCGCGTTTTTCGGCCGTCGAAAAAACATCGGGTTACGGGCAAGGTCTTCGCCGACCACGATTTCGTAGGGCGGGCCGCTACGCAGCGCCTCTGGCTCGGCGCAGCACGTTCTCAGCCTCTTCGCCCACCCATCCTACAAGTACCGCTCACTCACCAGCTTCTTCGAATTGCTGCATGTAGTATTTCAGAGCCAGTGCGTAGCGATTTTCCCATCCTTTGCCCAGAATATGCGTGCCACCATCATCGAAGTTCGGCTTGATGACTTGCGACATGTCAAATTCGGAGAACGGGCCGCATTCTTTCATCATGAGCTGATGACCCCATTCCTTGAGCCGCGCCAAATCACCGCGCTCTTCCCAAACTTCGCGTACACTCGGTGGAATGGGCGTGATAATGACGTGGACGGTAAATCCGTCTTGCCGCGCAAGATGACAAATATCTGTCAAAACTGGGCGTGCCGACCGTCCGTTTAAATGATCTTTCATGCGCTCCGCATCCAATGAAAGGCGGAGTTCTGATAGCGGGACCGGCCCTTCTGTCGGAATGCCCGGCTCCGGCTGCGCCGGGCCGGTGATCAATTTGTCGGCTTTGGGCGCAAATAAGCCGG
>Ga0116227_10003877_pt1 | contig 32830 bp, 25 predicted proteins | sample S1TSphgellanicum_FD_89693 | JGI IMG/M metagenome (GOLD analysis project Ga0116227, IMG submission 89693) | Host-associated microbial communities from peat moss isolated from Minnesota, USA - S1T2_Fb - Sphagnum magellanicum MG | ecosystem: Host-associated > Plants > Peat moss > Unclassified... | reverse complement strand
GAACGTAATCATTACAAAATTGACAGAAAATTTTTTTCCGGGCAAATTAAAACCCACAAACGTCAAGGGGCGGGGGGGGGGGGGTGACCTAACTGGAAAATGAGAAATCCAAACAAAATGAGATTTACAGAATCAACATCTCTAACAATATCTCAAATAGAAGTTAGGAAAAGAAACTTAGCTACTATTGCGCCGTCTCTGAGAGCCTCGAGGAAGGGATGCTTCATAAGTGGGGTTGATTGATGTCTTGTTGCGGACACCAACAGAGGCCATCAACTCATTGTCGATTCTGTTTAGGCTTCCAGTTTTTGCAGCCCTGGCATTTAGATCCTTTTGGTGTGCTGCCAGATAGTCTTTTCTTATTTCCCACAAAAATTCTGCTGCCTTTTTCATATTTGGTCGGTCTCCCTTAGTGGGTGCTGAACAAGCAAAAGCCAACTCTGCTATACGCTCCATGACACTTACAGCTGCTGATGCCTTTTCTATCTTCGGATCCAGAATGTCAATCACATTTCCTTCCACGAATTTCTTGAATGCCTGTGAAACACTCAACAGTGTCTTCTGTCAAAATTCTTTACTAGACAACTTGCAAATCACACTTGCTTCATGGCACTCTCATTAAATCCAGCTTGATTACTCCATTCATGAGAAGGTGGCAGACCCACCGAAAAGGGGCTCAAGGCACCTCTTACTCTCCTGGTTAGACAGAAACACCTCCAATATTCAACCAGACATTCCTGCTGGCATCTAATGGAAATGTCTTAATACAAAACTAACAGGAGTAGGAGGTAGGATGCTTTATCAGCAAAGTTTGCAGGAGTAATTAATTTGGAGAATGGAAGTGTCCTGTGTATTGAGAGGGAAGATGTGGGCTCTGCTAGCTGGATTGGTTTAGCTCACTAAGTCTGGTTACCTATTTGGAGTTAGCCCTTGGCTAAATACACAGAGGAGGAGTACCCTTGAAATGGAGATTGGACCCTGCTACAATATCAGACACTGAACTGACATTCAGGTCAGATTTGTACAGAACTGCATTCACGATTGTTTCACTGAGATTCATTGTGCTCACTTCTAAGCATTACTTTCCATCTTTATGAGCCCTAGGTGATCTCTCTCCAAGTCTTCCAGCAGGTTCAACTTAAAATATGTTCCAAGATTCTACTCAGTGAGTGTAATCATCTTCTTTCACTATTTAGATCACATTTGATGCTGGAATTGGCCAGACAATTCCAAACTGACCAGAAAGACAGAGACATAGTGAACTGAGTACTTACCCATCTGACAGTGACACGCTCATCACTGGCTCTCCTCACCTCTATGGGCCGCCTACCAGTGAAAATCTCAACTAGGAGAACACCAAATGAATAGACATCACTTTTCGTATTCAGCTGGTACGTGGTCAAATACTCTGGATCCAAGTACCCAGCAGTACCCTTCACTTGTGTGGAAACATGGGTGGCACCAACATCAGTTGCAGGCCCCACACGGGAAAACCCAAAATCGGCCACCTTTGCACGGAATGTTTCCGTCAGAAGAATGTTGGATGACTTTACATCTCTATGTATTATTGGTCTGTCTGCACACACGAAATCCAAAGTCTTTGCTATTTTATCTCTAGGAAATGACATTCATTCGCATTGCTTGGCCTCCATGTGATGTGACCAGGTTAGGGCCAAAACAGCATCCAAATCAGTTCTTATCTGACCCTTTAAGAACATCGAATGAGCTAATCTGAGGACAAGTAGCCAGTCAAGGGTTCAGAGAAAAATGAGCTTACCAGCATAAAGATGTAAGTAAGTAAGAGCATGGGCAACATCAATAGCAATATCCAGTCGCGTACTCATATCCAGCACCCCTCCATAAGAGCCTGCATCCCCAGGCTTTGAGAGTAAGAATTTGACCACATTGTACTTTTCTTTATCCTGCTGTGTCTAAAAGAAATAGATAGATTAAACATTTCCTCCTTTCCCTTGCCAAATTTTTAAGAATCACAAAATGATTCACTTCAAGTGCCAAAATTGCAGCACCTGCTTATGCATAATCTTGAATCGAGCCTCATCAGTGAATCCCAAAATCAATATCTTATTCTAAACAACTATGATTGAAGTTGACCTAAATAGAATTGAGAAATGACCCAATAATAAGGTCTGAAGACTTCTTCAGATCAATATATTAAAAAACAGGACAAGAGGAGACACCAATGCTAAAACTAGTGTGAAGAATAGTGGCAGGCACACACACATTCAGTGACCTTGAACAGCACAATAGATACAAGATTGAAGAGAAAACTCCACAAGAGAAATTTGAAGGTAACTGTTCTGTCAGTTACAGCAAAATCAAATAAACATGACAAGAAGAAGTGGTCATAACCTCACAAAGTATCAGGCCATCACATGTTCATCATGACTGGCAGTGACTAGCTGCCCTTTGTCCCCACTCACTTCTCCACTCCCAATGAGGGTGTAGATAAACATAATCACCTGATCAATATTTTAGACAAAAAAAATTCCACAAAAATCTGTGTCTGAGTTTCTGTTGCATTTGGAGAAGCAACAGGTTGACTCAGTCATGATATGGCATAGTGTCAACAACTACCATCAGTGGCTCCACCTACTCCCAGCATTTGGTGGATAAAAAGGTCAGGCATTGACTGATTTCCTCTCACAAGTTTTACAATAATAGGAAGATTCGGTCCTCATGCTGGCAAGCCCAACATATCTATGAGGTTGAAGAGAAAACTCTGCCACGATACTTTTTAGAAGATAACTGTTTTGTCAGCTCCAGCAAAACCAATACTAACATGACAGGAATGACTGCGGTGATGCTGGTCAGGAATGGGCATGACATTAGGACAGTGGTAAAGAATCACATCAAACCATCATAAACCATTCATCATGAATAGCAGTGATGAGCTGCCATGACTGCCTATTGACTTCATCAGCCCAGATGGTGGGTATAGATAATACAATACTCCACCCAAATTTGTGAGCACTCCTGAGTTCTGTCCCATTTCCAGAAGCATCAGGAAGACTCGGTCATGACATTGGCTAGCACCCAAGACATGCTCAATAAAAAAAGGTACGTAGTATCCTCTAAGGCAAAGATAGGCCTACATAGCAGGTAGTCATTAGGGTCTCCAGCAACCTGAACATACACTTTGAGCACACAAGACATAAAGAGATGAAGATAACAAAGGAAACAAAGAAGACAGGGGAACACAACAAAAACGAAAATGAAACAGAAATGAGTGAGGGTGACTCAAAGACAAGAGATATAGCAGTGAAAGTTATATGAGCATGTTCTCTTAAGGAAAAAGTGGGTTTGAAAAAGCTCCCCACTTGGGACCATGAGCTCAGAATTCATTTTACATCATGCAATTCCAATTCAATCCCAACTCCCCAAATCAACTGGGAGCAGATTCCACCGAGAGTGCATGACGTAAAAATTTCAATGTTCCGGAAGGCACCAACTGCCTTGGTTACTGTGCAGCATTTGCTTCAAGACCATAAACTGAGTTTTTGTCCCTAGATTTGGGGTTTTTAGGTGCATAAAATGGGAGAGGCTTAAGAAACTTATCATTTGTCCACTTCTTGAAAGTTAGAGAGCTACACAAACTGGGGCTCTGTTGCATAAGATGTAGAGAGAACACTAAGGAAATGAAAAATTGTGGAAATGTGTCCAGATCCGTACGTATATATGTAGGGAGTGTACCATCAAGGTGTTCGCGGAGATTTCCATTGGGGACATACTCCACCACTAGTATACGCTCACTGTTTTCTTCCATATAGCCTATTAACTTCACCAGATTCAGGTGGTCCACCTGTGACAGCATGTCCACTTCTGTCCTGAACTCAACTGACAACCTTTGCTCAAAGACATCCTGTCCATAAATCCAAGAGCAGTTAGTTAGCTTGAAGACTACTGTCAGTTCCCTTGCATACCCAAGACTCCCTTCTTTTAGATGAAAACACAACAATGCTGTTCCAGCAGTAAGTTATCAAAGATGCATCTCCTTGAAACCAAGACTGCAGCCCTCCACCTTCTCTCAGACTTGAGTAGCCTATTGCCTGAAGGAGGCAGTATGCTGAGGAAAAGATTTCCCAGGTGAAAGTCTGCCTCATTTTTGGGTTCAGGGGCAGAAGTCCTTGTGCTTTGTGAGCTTGAACCCAAATTCTACGAGTGCTGATTGGGGTGGGGAAGAAAAGGGTGGTCTAGGGCATCTAACCCTACACCCTTCCATGGCTGCAGAAGGAATTGCAGGTGTTCACTGGTATCCCCTTAAACAAGGGTAATTAAACTCATCTTCACATGGGTAGATTACTGTGGGAAACCTAAAGGTTTGTAAGACAAGGGTGAAAATTGGGGTCATTTGATGGCTGGGATGCACAAACCTTGTTGAATGAGTAATAAATTGCACTGCACAACAACTTTCCATCAATGTGCCCTTAGGTCCTCTTTCAACATAATTTACTCATTTCCTCCTCTTTCCTTCTCCAACCAGTGTAATCCACTGGCCCTAGTGAAGTTATCTCTGTCAAAAGCCAGTTACTTGCTGGCATTTACATTTGCCACAATCAACCTTTTTCATGTTCCTTTCAATATCAAAAGGCCTCCTGTCCTTTTGACATAGGAGCAATAATTGAGGGTGCTACATACTCTAGGTTGATGCGAAAAAAGTGTACCTTTTTGGCTCGCTTGATTGCAACAATCCTACCATCCCTGAGCTTGCCTCTGTACACCAGCCCAAACCCTCCTTGCCCAATCTTATTTGATGGAGAAAAATTGCCTGTCCCTCTGCTTAGCTCGTCCATTGTGAATATAATTGCTCCTGTGGGTTTTTGCTGTAAACTGTTGTTGGATGAATAAGATTGAAACCCATGTGTGCTTGGGAACACAGAACCCCCACGAGCTGACGCTTCAGAATGCACTGCAAAAGAAATAATAGCAGTCAGCCAGCTCATGGCAGAAAAAGCATTTCCAATTTCCAGAAAGCCAAAATCCTAGTGTAGAATTGCTTTTAGATCACAAGCACTCCTTCAGCACCAGCATTTGTGTTGATCCTACTGTTGTATGGAGTCATGCATTGTGAAAGGCTTTTCCTGCTTACCTGACGCATCTTTGAAATAGCTGTCAGTGCCAATCTCCTCATCTTTCGTACGAGTGCGCAGGCATGGGCATACCAGTACACATCCCATCAGTAAAGTGGCTTCAATTAATGTCAAACCAATTCCCTATTGCCCTTTCTGCCAGATGCCAAGATACGCTCTCTTCTTGATCTGCTGGTGTCAATGCAATTGCAAATTACTCCAGAGAAAATGCATTCTGTTCACCTCATGGTAAAACCCAAATCTGTTTTCTCCTTTGCACACCTGTCAAGATAGAATATAAGGTACTCCAGTTATCAAACTTTATATCTTTGATTTGCATGTGCATTGTGCATTCTCTATGTTGGTAGTTAAGCAGCACCATAACATTGCAGAATGTGGTAACTAGTAGCCTGTTGCAATGTAAAGATGAACCACAGAATTCCACACCAAAGCTGACTGCAAAGAGACTGTATAAATTATGTGTAAACCAGCTTATCTCTCAAAATTAATTTACAGAGCAACTAGTTCAATCTATTGTTTCAGTCTTGAGAACAGAAAAGCAAAGAGAGAACACAAAAATCTGAAGTCAAAATCTAACCGACTAGTACTGATGCAGTTCGAAAACATCAGCAAGATCTCATGTTGTAAACTGTATCCTTCTTAGGTCAGATGATAGATCTCATAGCAAGTATGACTATGAAGCGGATTGTGACAAAAGGTAAATATATATATCCATGAGGCGATCCGTATGCAGTCTGGACTGGCCAATACCGTGACAAACTAGCAGCAGCAGACATGCTTAAGACCACGCTGAAAATTACCAAAACAAACCCTCTCTCTCCTCACATGGTGCTTTGCCACATGAGTCTAACAGGTTCAGCCATAGACTGATTATTCCTTTTGTTTTGACAAAAGAAAGAAAAATCAGACCCTAAGCTTAATCCAAGCATTCAAGGAGGGAAAACAGCGGCTAAGATTTCAGTTACATGCTTCGCAAACAAAGCAAAAAACAATTCCAAAACGATGCAACAACGCAAAAACACTGGCAAGGAAGCAAGCAAGCTATCGGTTGAAGTTCTTCAAGTTCTCCTCGGGACAACAACAATCCACATGCTACAAGCGAACCATGGGAATCAACCAACAACAACCACAAGAGAACTAGACACAGAAAACTAGAAAACGGAAATTTTGTAACCAGAGCAAAAGCTTTGATTCATACTTACCAGATTCTCATGATAGCACAGCACCTGGAACATCCACTAGATTCCGCCATTTCGAATACTATTATTACTCTCCATTCTCGCGCACACCCCGGCTGCCGACCCTTGCAGGACTTCTTCCGTCTGAGAAAACGTGCTAAAATTTTGCAGCCAGAGCCTGAGAAAGGAAGCACGGGGTTTGAAATCGTGACTCCGGAAACCGCGAGAGCAACGACACAGGTTTGGATCCGTGCACGATTTCAACTCCCACGCGAAGAAAGCTCTAGTGTAGTAGCACAGAGAAGAAGACCACCAAGCGCAGCAGTCCCGAAGAAGACGACGACGCCGACGAAGACGACGGAATCAAACGACGGACGGAAGAAGAATCCGAACCAATAATTTTTACTGCGTCTTTTTACCGCTCTAGTTTCACCTCACAGTTACCTACTTGGTACCTACCAACCAACCGACCATGGTTTTTTCGTTTTCTCAATTTTGTAAAGTAGCCGGACTGGCGATCATCCACTAGAGGAATGAGCCATATTTGGCTACAGGTCAGACAGTAAAGTAGATTTAAAGAAGATTCCTGCAAAAGTTCTGGCGACCAGTTAGAACTGATTGTTTAAATAATGGCGACTTGTGACTTTTTTTTCTTCAAAATGTAGCGACTTTTGCAAAAAATTTCCCAAAACAAGACCTTGTACAATTCGCACTGGGGCTTTCTTTTCTTTTCTTTTTCGCCACAAAAATAAAAACACTGCTACCTACCAACCAGTGTCTTTTTATAGGAATTTCTTTCTGTAGCCTAATTGGCGATCATCCATAGAAACATGTAGAAAAAATGGCAATTGTTATTCCAGGGATGCAGGGTTTTTATATTTCAATTTTGTGATGTAGTTGAAGTGGCAATTCATCCATAAGATGACGATTTAGCCAGATTTTGGCAATAAGAAAATTTGAAAGTAAAAAAAATCTAGCATCCTTGTATTTCTTTGGCTACCTGCTGCTGGAACTTAGGATAGAATCTGCCCGTTTTTTGAAAAATTAGATTTTTTTAATGAAATTTGGCTACTAAGAAACCCAAAAAACACTAAAATTCTGCCAATTTGAACCAAAAAAAAAAAACTACCCATTTCACAAAATTTCGCCCAAAAAAGACCCCTGCTGGGAAGGTTTATAGCCAAATCTGGCCATAAACCAAATGTGGAGTACAAATCTTTAATCAGCCTTCTATCTTCATGGGCTACACACTGAAAACCAAATATAGAAATTGGACAATTATTATTGTTATTTTCCTGAAATTTGGCGATGGAAACCCTAGAAGAGTCCAAAATCACTTCGTTCACAAATTTCGAGTTTTTTTTTTCTTTTTTGGCGAAATTTCGCCAGTAGAAAACAGCCTGTGACTTTGGAGGGTTTATCCAGCCTTTTCCATTTTGTTGCGAAAATTCCTGCTGATTTTAATTATCTGATTTTTTTTGAGGTCACAAATGATTTAGAAAAAGGGAAACCGCCCAAAAAAAAAAAAAATCCAAAAAAATTCTATTAAAATTGCCAGATTTCTAGACAAGCTTCAACTAGGGTAGCCAAAAATACAAAAGGGTGTGTTTTCAAAATTTTATCAATAGCCAAATTTGGCTAAATCGGCTTGCTGACGATCTCTCAATTACATCAAATAATTGGAAAAAAAATAAAGTTCCTACCTACTACGTACCTACCTTCTGACAGCGCACAAAAGAAAGCAAAAGAAAAAAAAAGAACAAGGCGTTCATACGACGAAAAAGGAAAAAGACAAGAAAAGGAGGAGAGAAAGACGAGACAAGACAAGAAAGGACAAGGAAAGTAAAACCAAAAAAACAAAAGAAAATGAGAGGGAAAAAAAGAAAAAAGGAGGGAAAAAAAAAGAAAAGAAAAGAAGAGAAAAGAAAAGAAAGGATATTCTTTTATTGTTTTAATTGTAAAAGGATTTCTGTCAGCTTTCATTCGTTAAGGTCCTTTGCACGGGCAGTTCCACGATTCGCGGGCTGCTGGCAGGATTTGTTGTCCTGCAGGGACTGCCTGTGGGTGTCAGGTCTCCGGGAATCTAGGGAAACTTAGTTGGGCAGATGGGATGGGCCTTATTATTGTGGATGAAAAATGTGTTTTGTTTATTCATTTATTCATTCATCCAATTATTATTTCATTTAAATTTCTTATATGTGATGTAGCTGAGGTGGTGATTGTTTTGAAAGTCAATTATGCCAAATTTGGCTATTTTTTAATCAGATATAAAAGTAATAGAATTAGACATCCTTCTATTTATTGGTTACCTACTTAAACAATGTACCATGTATCCAAATCTGGCTATTCCTAGGAATATTTTTTACTAAAAAAAAGGAATCTTTTTTACTTTGATGATTAAAAAAATAATCATTGAATTTGCCAAAAAAAGAAAGATTTTCCCCCCCAAATTAGTAGAATTTACACCCCAAAAAAAATTGGAAAAAAAATTCCAAAGAAATTGTCTCAAGGTGACAAAAATTCGCCCTAAAAAAAGCCTTCTTAGCAGAGTACCACTCTTGGTACGGTTAGAAAGGGTCAATAAGTAAGCGAGCACGAAGGAGTAGGGTTTTAAGTGCTAGAACCTATAGTCTAAAAATGGCAATTTGAACACTTTTTTCCCTCAAAATGTGGCGAATTTGGGCGATTCTTTCCCCCATGAAAATCTTTGTAGATGTTGTTGAACACCCCTCCCAAATTAGCCAAATTTGGCTACAGATCAAAGGGACAAGTAGAAAACCTCAACCCGTGGATCAACCAGTGTTATTTTTTCCTAGTGAAAATTTGCCATTTTTCAACAAAAGAAACTGGGAAATTTTTGGAAATTTTTTTCTAGTGTAAATTCAACTTTTTTGCTTTTTTCTTTTGCTAAATTTCGCCAAATTTTCAATACCCAAAAAAAAAAGAAAAAAAAATGGAACCATCAATTGAAAAAAATGTTGTCTTGTGACATTTGGGAAATATATATCCACACAACATGGATGGATGGATGGATGGTGTCAAGATGGATGAATGCTTGGATCTAGTTTAATAGAACAATGAACAAGCGGTGTGTCAAATTGTGGCCTTGCCATTTTGAAAAGTATCTTAAGGCAAAAGAAGAATTATAGAAGAATTATGGAAACTCAAATATTTCACCATGCAAAAATATAATCTTCAAAAAATCCTCAAAAAGAAACCAAAATCCTTTGAGATATTATAACTCTATAACTAATCTCAAGTTTCAACACAAGCAAAAATATCATCTTTCAAAAATCCTAATATAAAAATAGACCTATTATTATTACCTAGGGGCCAAAATCCCTTAAGCTACTATACTCTATAGTGATGAATCTAAACACTATATATCCTTGCCTTGGTAGGCAAGGCCAACAAAGCTCATAAAAGGGTACAATGATTGAAAGAGGAAGATACCCAAGACCCTTGTTGGCACAGGTATGCATATGATCATCAACTTTGTTTGTGGAGACGACCAAATTGCACATAATAATCATTTGCTTGTTTGTGGAAGCAACCAAATCCCACATAATCCATTTGTTTGTTTGTTTGTGGAAGTCACCAAATCCATGAGATCATCATCATGAGCTTTGTTGGCCTTGCCTAGTAAGGCAAGGATATTGTGTTTAGATTCATTATAGAGTATTATAGTAGCTTAAGGGATTTTGGCCCCTTAGGTAATAATAATAGGTCTATTTTTATTTGAGGATTTTTGAAAGATGATATTTTGGCCTGTGTTGAAACTTGAGATTAGTTATAGAGTTATGATATCTTGAAAGGATTTTGGTTTCTTTTTAGAGGATATTTTTGAAGATTATGTTTTTGCATGGTGAAATATTTGAATTTTCATAATTCTTCTTTTGCCTTAAGATACTTTTTAATGTAAATGGCAAGGCCATGGTGTGTGACACACCCCTTGTTTATGGAAGCAACCCAAGGTCCTATGAAGTTTGGACTTTAGGGTTTGTTTTGGCATATTTCCATTGGGGGTTCAAGGTTTTATTGAAATTGGAGTTGGATTTTGACCATGAAACCAAATCTAGAGGAAACATGAAACCTGAACATGGACGAGACTCCATTCCCTTTTAAAAAGGTTCAGATTCTTTAACCATATCATCATCCATGAGTACAAGAATTTTTTTTTCAAAAATGCAACAATCAAGCCTTGATTTTTGAATCGTTGCGACATTTCAATTTTGGGCAAACCTTGTGGAATAAATTGTGCGTGCATTTTATGCACAATGCATGCTAACATCATCAAACCCAAGAGAATAAAGAGGTGAGTCTAATCCCACGTGAAACGGGCCTAACTTTGGAATTTTTGACTCGATGAAGTATTATTGTGAGAGAACTAACTACCATTAGTTTAATGAAGTGGGTACCCCGTTGAATTGACTAGTCTCATCTAAAAAAAACAAACCCAAAAAAATCAACCCCCCCTTTTCCCTTGCCTCCTCACCAAAGGGGAAAAATAGTTGGGCTTCTAAATAGGATTTCTTTTTCCGGACTTTGTCCTTTTCTAATTCTCTCTTACACCAATACCCCACTTCACAACCATGGGTACCCATTTAGGGAAGTTACCTACCATATAGTGTCTAATATAAGTACTTAAACCCTAAAACCTAAACCCTATTAATTAGTGAGCGGTTGCACCCACATTTTTTCTCTTTTCTTTTCTTAGGAAGATCCATTTTTTATTGGGCCAACCACCAATATTTTTGGAACATGAGGCACTCCTAAATATGCTTCCCTCCCTCAAATAGAAGCATGCTTTGTCAAGCTTCCCTTTGGCATGACAAAAGGTTTAGGGTGCTTGCCCCCACTCCCCTCCTTTTAGGACTTATATAGTTGAACTACCAAACAATATGGGATTTAAAATGAAGTGATAATGGGAACACGATGGGAACACATTGGGAATAGACCCAACCCTCCCCCCCCCCACCCCCTTTTCAAAACAAAAAAACTAACCCCCCCTAAGCCTTCTCATTGGCGACATGAAATATCTATTTCCAAAAGAGTTAATCACCATTTTCAATCTGGACTTACCCCGATTATAAACTAGGGGTAGGGTAGAGGTGCCCATCACCAATCACTTTGGCAAATCTTTCTCAATTCTTCTCCATTTTGAGTGATTTAAAATGTTATGCCTTCTCAAGCTCTACAAATCATCTTGGAAATGCAAAGCCAAAAGAGCAATAAAAAAATATGTTTTTGAAATCATCATCTTAAGCTCTACAAATCATCTTCTACCTCTAAAGGCAACAAAATAATACTTAAGAATTTTCTGAGGGGATTGGAAATAGGCTATGAACTGTTTGGTCAATTTTTTTAAAAAAAACAACCCCCTACTTGGGGGGGTTGTAACTTTTTCACCTTCAACTCATTTTTGCCAATTTTTAATGCAATAGATGTGCCAAGAGGAGGGCTCCATCTACTCTTTGGACACCATAAACAATGGGGCCGTCCTACAAAAACGGTGAGCAAACCCTACCTTTGGTGATCGCTCATGGGCTGTTCTACCCTACTCATTTAGGCAAGATACCCATAAGTTTTTAAGTTGGGTGAAATGGGAATCAAATTTTTTTTTCCTATCAAAAGAAATGCAATGGAAAATTTTATTTATTTTAGCAAAATTTTGAACTTTTCTTTCATAACTTCAAATGATTAATTGAAGAAATTGCTGAAAACAAGTAATTCAAATATCAGAACAAATTGCCAAGTTCAAGTCGGTGGCCAAAAACATGTAAGGATGTTTTTATTATAAAACTATTTCATATTTTGTTAATAGTCAAATTTGGTTAAATGTGCTTGAGGATGATCATCACCTAGGTTACATCACAAATCGAGAAAAAAAAAATTGATTGCAAGGGAAATGTTTGAAGTGTGACACAACATGTAAAATTGAAGAATTCTTAATTTGAAAATTAATTGTAAAACATCAAATTTTTCTCTCATTTCATTCTTGTTAAATTCGATACACTTTGATGTTCACAATAATGTGTGAAAGGTCAAAATTGTGTCAACTCATCAAAGTTATCCATGAAGTCAGGCGATTAGGGGGCGAGAATGGCCGGCATAATAGGGCATCAAATGTATAACTGGGAATGAAATTTTACAAAACGAAATAATTGGGACACAAAATAGTTTTTCCATCAATTTTGGGTGGTAAACTGAGTTTCGTCCCCTCTTTCCTTTTTCCTTAGCGCCTCCACCGCTAGTACATATATTTTCACTGCTCTTAGCTGTACAATTACTATAATTAGTCTCGAACCTTGCGCATTAAATGCTGAGTTTCAGGGTTTCAAACTGAGATTTAATAAAATTTCCTTACTTTGCGGATACCACTGAAAGAGGGGATGAAACCAGACAATGACTTTATGGATGACTTTATCATGTGAAATGAATTTGTTAAAAAAATGCACTAAAGTCATCAGATCATAGGAACAGCTTTTTGGTTTCTTCTTTTCTATTTGAACCATCATCATTACCTATCCAGGTCAAGGATTGCCTGTCTTCCTTTTTTTTTCCTTCTTTTTTTAAGGGTTTTTTTTTGCTAACCTTTGTTGTTGAGCAATGAAGAGCTTTTTGGTTATTCTTTTCTTTCCCAAAAAATCACATTTTCAGGTCATAAATTGACTTTTTTTGGGGTTCTTTTCTGACTCTATTATCCTTAAAAGCTTCCACTTTCCCACCAATCCATATAGTGCATTAAGTTCTCAACCTATTGGGCACAAAAATAGAAGCTTGCTTGGTTAACATATTGATCCCCCACCCACTTACCTCTCCTCTCCCGAAAAAACCCTAAAATAACCAAACTGAATTCTCTCTAGATGACAAGCCAAGGAGAAAAAGGGAAATTACAATTTTTTCCATTGACTTGATTTTATGCCCATTAATATTTGGTATTTTGTCCCCATCTTTTTTTTTACACTATGACGCTTCATATTTGGGCTTGGGCCAAGTACGGTGTTGTGTTTGAGGGGATTTTGGTTTATTCCATTTATTTAATAATTTCTTTTTCCATTTTTGAGTGTTTAATCTAAGGTAAATTTTAAGAAATTAGATGAAAGATCATTACACATAATAAGCATCGATTAATTGGCGATAGTTGTCAAAGACCCAAGAGATAATTTGTGCCAATAAATTCATTTGAACCATGTTAATCCATTGTAGATGGTCTAGTCATGAGGTTGTAGTGGAAAAGTTAACATGCCTTTTTACCAATTAAATAGTTTTAAAACAAAATGTAATGAGAAAAGAAGAGCAAGCGGAATGGAACTATATAACCCTAAACCCTAAACCAAAGGTCATAAACATTTGTTAGGAAAAAAACTTTTACAAAAATCTAAAGCATATCTTTACAATAAAATCCCAATTTTGTGTTTCATTAATTACTTCATGTGGAGGTTTTGTCAAACCATGTTTTTTCATGTTATGTGCTTTTAAACTAGCGTTGAAAACATTTTGGGTGCTCTCAAAACATGTTGATGACTTTTGGGTTTAGGTTTAGGGTTTATGACTTTATTGCATATTTGATGAGTAGTTGATTGTAATTAAAAACAAACATGAATGGATTTGGTTTCAACAACTAAGCTCAGCACCATTGAATGAAAGAAAAATAAAATTGAAATGGTTGATTAGAGGTGACCAACTACCAAGTCTAATGACAGAACTATGTGAAACCTATGATGTCATACCATCTTCAACCAGTGTTTTTTTTTTTCCTAAAATTATTATTTAAAAAAAATTGAAATCCAAAAAATTTGGCGAATTTTTTTTCCCCCAAAATTAGAAAATGTAGTATAATTTTCACTAGGAAAAATTTCCTATTTCTTCCCAATTTTTTTGCTTGAAAAATGGCAAAATTTCGACCCTGGTCCCATTTTCTTTTGCCCAAAGCTCTTCTCTTTCAGCCCATACACAATATTTAAATTTCCCAAAAAAGACATTTTTTTGGGCCTACCTGGCATTTAGGGATTGAATTAGTATATATATTCTTGTTGGAGGTGAATGGAGCGGTAATAATTTATTTTATTTTATTTTATTTTTTCAATCTTGTGATGTAGCCAAGGTGAGAATCATCCATAAACCAAATTAGCAAAAATGGCTAATAAAAATATATTAAAAGAAAAAAACTAAACATCATTATACATTTTTGGCTACCTACTTCAACCATGTATGTAAATATGATTATTTTAATATTTTTTATTTAAATTTTTTTTTGAGGTTTTCTTAACAAAAAGATAATTGAATTTGCAACCAAAAAATTCACAACAGTGAAATCTCGCACACAAAAAAAGATGCCATTTTCTTTAATTGGGTGGATCTTCTTATGTGTTGTGTGGGTATTTGATTTTGTTAATAACCTTCCATTCTAGTCTTTTTAAACTTTAAAAATCAATGAACCACCAGTTTTGGTTTTTTGAAATTAAAATTAAAATTATTAAATTATTAAAATTTAAACTTAAAATTTTATTATTTAAAAAAAGCCTCCCATAACAGTTTATTTCATAATCTCAAAGAACCGTGGGTTTTCGGTTGATTCTTTCGTCATTTTCAATTTAATTTTTGGAGGATGGTGGTCATATATATATATATATATATAAGAACCGTCTCTCCGAATGTCTGAGAATAGCAGTTATTAGGTTAAAGAACCGCCCTGATACCCGGAAGGGGCTTGGTGTATATAAGAACCGTTTCTCCGAATGTCTGAGCATATCAGTTATTAGATTAAAGAACCGCCCTGATAACCGGGGGGGCATGGTGTGATACCAGCACAAGGTGGGGTATGTATGTATGTATGATAATGTCATGCCAATCTCATGCTGATAGTGTTATTATGTCAATTGTGGAGAAAGTATGTGGGTGTTGGCATCTGTGATGAATGGTGTGGTTGGGAAAATATATGCTACCTACCATTTCAAGGAAGCAAAGACAAACTCCAGAGCAGATATGATCTCTCTCCTGAACTCTCTCCTGGAAATGAGAACTTTTATTGTGTACATGTGTGTGTTTGTGTGTGTGTGTGTGTGTATGTTTTTTTGTGTGTGTCAGAGAGTGTCATCAGAGTAATGAACAATCACAGAGCTAGCTAGCTAGCTAGCTCACCAAGGGTGTGATGCAAGCTAAGCTGAAGATTTAACTAACTTGATCAGGAGGAATCTGTGAGATTTTGTTCTCTATGGTGAGAGAGTACACTACAAGTCTCGGAGCTCTTTGGGCATTTCATGGTGTGTTCTTTTGAATCAACCTCGAATGTGTCAAGGAAAGTATTGTATATTAAGAGTTTTGTATGTTTGTTGAAATGGATTAATTATTCAACAAACATGTGTTGAAGTTGCCAATCTACTACTGTAATTCTCAAAAGATCATTGAGTAGGCCTAATAAGTTAAGCAAATGGCCACCGTCATTACCAAAACTCGTGGGCATCATCACCATAACTTGTGTGCACCATTCTTAGAACTAGTTGATGCCTTCACCATTTTTATTTTCTGCCATCACCAAAGCCAAGCTTTCCCAAACATCATTGCCTAAACTTGTGGGCACCATTGCTAGAGCTGGTTGACGTCTTCGCCTTGTTTGTTGAAGTGCCCTCATCACCAAAGCCTCACCTTGTTTGTATTGGCACTATCATTGCCCAACTTTGTGGAGCAACAAAGATGTTACTATTCTAAGCATTGATCTATCTCTCCCAATATTTATGGAGCATTGCCTTGTTCACAATCATTATTGTTGCCCAACTTTGCCAAATCCTAGCAACAATTATGTTGCTCCAAAGCTTTGAGCTTTGCAACTACACCTTGAGATTAGTTGTGTTGCTTAAAAACTTAACCCCAATGACGCCCCAAGCTAAGATTGTGATAAACTTGACATGTATTCTAGTATCACCAAGATTCTTCAATGGAAGCTACTAGACTACAACATGTATATGAAGCTCCATCTCCAAGAGGAAAGAAAATGATGTTTTACATCACTTCATGCAATAGATAGTAATATTTTCAACCATGTAGCTAGATTAAACAACTTCCATGACCCACATTTCAAAGAAAAGCCCTTGTTTTCATCATGATTGGGATGCTTAGTTTTTTCAACTTCTAATGTTCTATTCCAACAAAAACAAATCAAGTGCCTAATGACCTCTTAATATTTTAAATAGATCATTAATTTTGCATTGAATAAAAGTTTGAATTGAACTTTGAACCAAACATTCAATCAAAAACATATGAACAAATAAATTCTCATGACAACCTAGGAAGCCTACATTACAAGCTTGAAGTCCCATACAAATCACCAACATTTTAAACTTCCAATACAAAGCACATGATGCTAATAACATGTAACAATCTCAAGTTCCGAATGTTGTGAGAAAAAAAAACTACAAGAACAGCGATTTCATAGTAGTGGCATGAGCTTCAAAGAAGTTTTCTTCTCATACACATGGCAAAACAAGACAAGTCTCCTTCAAAATGTGGAAATATATTTGCCATTGGGAATTATAAATTATATTACCAGTGTGGGGCAGGTATTTGATTCTTCTAATACCTGCCGGTTCTGGCTATTTCAAAAGACCTCAAAGAACCATCAAAGACCTGACAGTTTTTAAGCAAATATTTGATTTTCTTCAAAAGGAATTTGAAGCCAGGATTGTGTGTTATAATAATAATCAGGTATTTGATTTTTTGATAATCATGGTTTACATATTGAAAACAAGGTATTGGACTTTTGATAACCGTGATCATCAACTTTGATATCCGGATGTGTACCCATTGGGGCTTGGTGCAATTTCTGATGCTCAGCCCCACTGCTAATTACCCAGGTATTCTGAGGGGGAAGTAGGAAGGTTGTTTGTTAACTTTCAACTCAGGCATGATGGGTTTCCGATGGATGGTGCACTGGTGAGTGCTGGGTGGTAGGGTTTAGGATTTAGGGTTTAAAAGACCTAAACCCTAAAACCCAAATCAACAAGCTATAACACAAATATAACACAAATTGCAGTTAGTATTCATGGACAAAGATTGGCAGCGGTGGTGAGCGCTTCAAAAAATGCTGGAGTCGGTTACAACAATAAAAGCAGAAGGTCATAGATGTTGTTGGGAAGTGCAATTACCACCATATGGTGCAAGGAAGAATAATAATAACTTAGAAACAAGTGAGTGGTGGGGAGCTACAACAAGTCCTGATAAAGAGTGAGAAGTTAGAACACATGAAAACAACAACAATAACAACCAAAAATCGCCATTAATGTAGTTAAGGTAAATGCACCTACCCAATGCAGTTCTGTGCTCTGATGGGGTTGGGAGTTGGTGAGGAAGGACTTTTTGGTTGGGTAAAGTATATAGCACCCTCACTAACAACAGTTCTTCACTTAGAACTAACAAGTTCTCAAAGAACCTACCCTGAAGTACCCCATTTTTTATTGGCCAATTCATTAATTCTTTGAGGAAAAACTCACTGATTCTTTGCAAATTCTCAAGACCTGGGAAAAAAAAATAAATTTAGTTTTTTCTTAAAATTTCATAACTGAGGTTGTTTGATTTTGAAGATTTTCCAAAATCCTGAAACTGGAGGTTATAACAAAATCAAAGAATTGCCCAACACCAGTTTTTGTTTAAATCAAAGGAATGGCCTAAACCCTAAACCCTAAACCCTAAACCCTTTTTTTAATTTGCCCATCAACATTAACAATGATGAAAAGAATGTGGGAACAAGCTAGTTTTTCCCCCCACTTGCCATGTTGGAGACATTATATTTCAAAAAAAAATTATTATTTTTCATTGGGGTGAATTTTTTTAAAGGAAAAAACACATTTTACACTGAATTTATTTTTCTTTCATGTTTCTCTCCCCCCCCAACCCCAAAAAAAAAAAAAAATCACCACCAAAAAAATAATAATTGCTACAGGATCTTCTGAGACCTTGTTTTAATATAGTCTACTGACTGGGAATTATTGCCATTAAAATGTAGGTTGGGCTTCAAATGTTTACATAGTATCTAAGGAAAAATGTTGCAAAAAAAAAGCTCTAATTAATTACTCAACACCCAAAAGTTCCAATCCAAATGGTCAGCAGTCTGAGAGCAGCATTAATCCCTTCCTACCAATAAACACTCTAGTCAGTGCACATTCCCAAAATTGTTCAATAAAGGAGCCACAACAACCAAACAAACGCCAGAGTTGGTCAGAGTGAACCCAGAGTCAAGCACCCCCCCCCCCCACTGCCACCCAGCCAGCACCACCGTGTGGGATGAATGATATGTATAGACAAGTAAAATCCTTTTTTCCCCTTGTATTCATTCCTGTCCAACTACTAACTAACCATGGTGGTTAAGTATGTAACCAACAATGCAAATACATTTACCTACCTACCTAGGTAAATACCACCCAGTGCATTTCCTTCCCTAAACCCTAATCCCTAAACCCTAAACCACTTCTTCCATTGCCCTACTAAACCACCTATTTCGCTTACCCTTTTTCTTTAGGTAGTTAACTACCTAGAGTGAAGTGGAAGTAGGTGGGTAATGTTGTAAGAATTTATTTATTTATTTTTGTTTTTTGTTTTTTGTTTTTTTGGCAATTGTAAGTCATGACAAGTGATTTTTCCCCCAAAAAAAAAAGTACGAGTAATTATTTGGATTTCTTTTTCTAAGTTTTAAATCGGCAAAATTTTCTAATTTTCTGGATTTTTTTGGTCAAATTTTCGATATTAATAAATCAGGCGAGAATTCTTTTTCTTAAAAACCAATGTTGTAAGAAATTTTTTTTGGCAACTGACAGTTCTGACCAGTGATTTTTTTTCCCCAAAAAAACTCTAGAAAAAAATTAGCGAATTTTTTTTTTCCTAATTTCTAAAGTTCACTAATATTTTCCTAATTTTCTGCAAATTTTTGCAAATTTTTGGATATTACAAACTCAGGCGAGAATTTTTTTTCTTTTTTTAATAGAAAAAAACCCCAGTGGTTAACTCGTGTGAGAGGAGTCGTGACTCCTAAACCCTAAACCCCATTTCTTTTGAATATATTAAATAATTTGGTAAAAAAATCCTGTTGATTTTTATGAGTAGCAGGTACTATTACGATACCCAAAAGTACTGGATTTTATTTAAAAATGTCAACGAAAAACATTAATTCCCCAAAAAATCAGGATTTCAGGACACCTATGAAACCAGTCAACTGCTCTGGTCCTGACAAGTTCCTTGGAACCAGCAGCAAGCAAGCAAGCAGCCCACACAGTCACAGTCTACAGACAAACAAACAAACAAACAGGGACTATCGCATTGGATCCACCAACTGTTGGAAGTTTTTACCTTATTAGAACTGGTTTCAAGATCAGGTGAACTGGTTTCAAGAACTGGTTTCAAGATCAGATGAACTGGTTTCAAGATCAGGTGAACTGGTTTCTTTGGTGAAAGTGTTTAGACTGTTTTACATTGGGAACGGATTGTTTTGGTTTTGGGCTCATGAGAACATGTGCCACCTCATACTTTCTTACGTGTAAAGCCCAAAAGGGTTGGGGTGCTTCCCAAAATGTGAGGATGGACTTGGCTACCACCACCTCATCTTAGGCCCTTATTTTGCAAAGGCTTTCACCCTAGGGGCTTACGCAAGACTTAATGTTAGATGTAAAGTATTGGTAGAATATTTTTGGAACATGCAAAAGGTGCTACTCTAACTATTGCCTATGAAAGCTTTAAGAAGATTTGTCGATGACTAAACAACTTCACAATTATGAACCCAAAGAGATTAATTTGAGCATTGCACAATTTATATTCAATCTTGGGTGTGGTATATGCTCATCTAATGTAAAGCGTATACAATAACATGTGGTCTAGTGGCCTCAACCATTTGAGTTCAACAACTTTGAGACCTTTTAGCTAAAACCTAAGATCAACGAGATGTATTTGATTCAAAGTTTTTTTAAGGAGCAAAAAGCCTTTAAAACCAAAAGGTGTTGTAGATTGGAGTGAAGAAAAAAATTGCAAAAAACTATTTATTGATGCAATTTAACATATGCAAATTACATATCAATCTAACAATATTGGCATTCAACAAATTCTCAAGTTGAGTATTGATTGAGTAGGATAGTCTAAAAACCAAAATTTTCCCTTTTTTGTACTAATATTAATTAATGATCCTAAAGTTAAATTAGTAAAAGAAATTTTGCAATATATTGTTCAACAAGTTCTTAATACCAAATATACAATTAACTTGAGGTTAATTACTTAAAATTGCACTTGACATGAAGAGATTTTTGACCCAGAAACTCAAACCCAATAAAGCTTTCATAACTAAATATTTGTTTGAATTAGTTGTAGCTTCGGTACTTATAGATCATCAAATAGCAATCATTGACGTTCAAATATATAAAAATATAATAGAGGATGTTTTACTAAGTAGAGGTTCTAGAATGAATATTATTATAGAAAAGTTGAAGGCTTATTTAGGATTACTTAAACCTCAACTTGCACCCTACAATCTATAGATGGTTGAACAAATGCTCACTAAGCTTTTATAGTTGATTCGAAATCTACAAATACTTGTTCATGGTATTCCAGACAATGTCACTTTTATTGTTATGTATAATAATGTATTAAATTTCTTCTTATTTTATGTTACTTAGTAAACCATGGCTAAGACATGCAAAAGTCTCACATGATTGGGGTAGTAATATTGTAACTATCCAAGGGAATGGCACTTTGAAAACAATAATTGTTACTAAATGTCTTAGTTCAAACCAAAAGACCAAAGGTTCCTTTGTGTTATGATTTCCAAAATATAATTACCAATGTAGAAAAGGATATTGTTTTTGCTACAAAGGTAGAGTTGTTATTTATCAATACCATAGTCTTACCTACCATTCCTTTATCAAAAAGTAGTCATGAAATTGTAAGTAGTGCAAAAGCAAAGCCTATTGATATTGATAGTAGTTCAACATCCCAATATGAAAAATTTCTAAAGCTAATAGAACAATTGTCTATAGATTATTTTAAAACATTTTACAATCCTACAATTGGTGAAATGTCAATTGATGAAACATTAGCCAAAATGCAAATATAACAATTACAAATTGCTAGTTTGATAATCACTAATGAAAAAAGTTAATCAAAATCAATTTGGGAACTTTGGAAAACCCATAATATGTGAAGATCAACTCAATATTGGAACTTGAACAATCTTAGGTGTTTACAACATTATTGCAAAAATTTAAGGATATATTTACATGGACCTATATATAAAGATTTGAAGGATATTTCATCATAGATTGTTCAACACCACATATAATTTGACACATTCATGCCATTGGCCCATTAGGTTAAATATAGGTTGAATCAAAACTATGTTATTATTGTCAAACATGATAAATTGACAAATTTAGTTGCATGATCTATGGATCATGTGGAAGAAGTTATATGATTGTCACCCATTGTAGTAGTTCCAAAAAAATGGCAAGTTACAAACCTATGTTGATTTTCATAAGCTAAATGATGCAACTAAAAAGAATTCATGTCTTTTACCTTTCATAGATGAAGTATTTAATGTTGTAAGTCACGAAACCTATTCATTTCTTGATGATTTTTCATGATATCATCAAATATTAGTAGCACTAAAGATTGGTACAATACTATTTTTGTTATTGATTAGGAAGCTTTTGTGTGGGTTGTTATGCCTTTTAGAGTTAACAAGGGACCACCAACTTAACAACAAGTAATCAGTAAGGTATTTCAAAATTATATTGATTTATTTATGAAGATTTTTCTAAATTTTTTTGTATGTTTAGCAAGATGAATATTCATATGGAAAAATTATGATTATATTTTTTGAAATGTTGAGAGTTTGGCATTAACTTGAATCAAAATAAATGTGGTTTTGTGGTTTTTTTAGGAATAATTTTGGGTTTATTGTATCACAAGACCTTGTTTCAAATAAAATATAGGTTATCATCAATATGCCAATACCTACTATTCTAGCACAAATACATGTTTTGAACGGTATGGCACAATTCACTAGTCTTCTTTAATAACCATTCATGAAATGGGACCTTGACTTTATGAGATTGATCAAACCTATGGGTCAATTCATAGGTAATTGGTAAATTATTTTCAAGAAAACTATGCCACAAATGGGTGGAAAAGAAAGTTTTATGAACAAACACCATTGCAATTAAAACAATTTTTTTGTATGAATTCATTCTTGTTTGATTTAGATGTCCAACAATAATCATTACCATTTAAGGTACACATTTCATCAATGATGTTATTTGGTATTCAATCAATTATTTCCTAATGCATCATATGAGTTATACTATATATTACCTTTAGGGTAGTGGTAAGGTATAATCTACCATTAAAATTTTAAGAAATTATTAACCAAATTGGTTACTGAAAAATTATTTGATTGGGTTGAACATCTATCGATTGTTCTATTTTCTTATCATACTACAATTTAAGGTTGCTACATGGCGAATGCCTTTTCAATTAGTTTATGAATTATATCTATTATTGTTTAAATCAAATATATTTTATTGACAAAAATCCAAAAAAATACAAATTCAAACACTATTAAAACATTTACTAATATAATTACTGAGTTGGAAAGACTTCGAGAGAATTAATTAAAAGTACATGAGACTCAAGTTGCAAATAAGTGGAATCAATTTTTGTGATTTCAACAACATCATTGTGAAAAATAGTTCAAATTTGAAGATATGTGTTATGGTTTCCAAAAGTGGTCAATGCACATATTAGGAAGTTTAAGTGACAATGGCTTTGTCCTTATCGAATTCAATATTGTTTATTGAACAATAGTTTTTTATTGGTCACATTAAATAAATTTGACCCGAATTGGATCTTGGTCAATGTTAACAAATTAAAGCCATATCAATATGTAAAACAACATATTTCACTAATTGAAGTACCAAAATTTACAATTTTTGTGAATTTCATTCAACTTGTAAATCCAATTTTTTTTCCTATGACTATATATATATATATAGTTATTAGAATAAAAAATCTCTATGAATTTCATTCAACCTATAGATTCACAAAATTTTCCTATGTTAACATTATTTATACTACGTTATCAATAAAACAACCAATATTTTCATCCATTATTAATGGATTTTTTTTTTGTTACCTTTTTGGAATGATATAAAAATGGTTACATATTTTCATTATGACACCCTAACTTAATTTGGTTAGTATTGTTGTCATCGTTACTCTCAAGAAAATAATTGTAGTCCTTTCATATGCCAAACCAGATGGTGTCAAAATGAAACAAGCAACCAATGGTGTTGTGCAACTTACCACATCATAAGAAGACCAATCCCATGGATGTGAAGGAAATTTAGAAGATCCTATAATGGATTATTATTAGACTTGTGGAATTTCAATGGGCCAAGATTGTTGGTTGCGAAGGATTCTTCGAAGTTCAATGGACTAATTTGAGAATTCCACTCCTTGAAAAATTTCTTTGAACATGGACTCAACACCAAGATGAATGTATACAATTGTATGTCGAAGATAAAACATTTTCATTGAACAACAACTTTTCCATGAGATGTTTCAAGTGTCAAATTGGGGAGAAGTTGATCCACCAACAACAAGCAAAATAGTTGTTTTGAGTTTGTAGATGTGTATGTTGACATCGAACAATGGGTTGTCATAAAGATGCAAGAATTTTATCAATCAAAGTTTTCTACACTTTTGCAAGTGATGTATTAACAAGACAAGATCACTTACTTCAATAATAAAATTGTTGTAACTTTCACAAATGCATATATTGAGATATATTAGTAAATTGGTGTTTTATTATGTTTAGCTAACTCAATGTAAAGTTGGAATGATGGACCAAACATCAAAAGAAGATCAATTAATGTGCATGACACAAAGAAGATCAATATGTTTTATGTAGGACTAATCATCAATATTTTGTTTCAAAAAAAGTTTTTGTTGGACATGGAAATCATTGAACATACTAATAAAGGTGTCGAACAATTACAACTTGATGGACTTAGTTGTGGAGTTTGTACATGAAGAAAGTTCTGAAACCCATTATGATTTGCAAGATGACATGTAGGAGGATGTGTAGGAAATTACAATGAATCATATCATTAAGAAAAACAAGGCCTCCAATTGTTAAAGCATAGATGTCACCATTGGTTAAGCAAGTATCAATGAATGCATTTCAAGCTTGCTATTAAAACAATTTTACCAAAGGTTCCACCTTAATTGCCTAATTGTAAGTGTGTGTTCGAATTGTGTCAAATATAGTCCACATGTTCCAAAATGGCATTGTTTTACAAATCACCATGATTCCATAATGGGTACCCAAGAATATAAAAATTGACCCTTGTAAATTTTGAGGGGTCTACGGTTTTATTGCCAAATTTGGTTACTTACTTATTTTACCTATTTACCTATTTATGCATACTAACATACGTAATCTAAGCTACCTACTTACCTAGTCACCTAACCTAGGTTCCTTACTTACCTATCTATCCCAACCTACTTATTTGTTTACTTACTTAGCGTACCTACCTATCTACTTACTTATGTTTATTTACCCATCTAACTTATTTATGGATTTATGTATATATTTAATTTTATTACCTATAACTAGCTAGCTAAGTAAGGAATAAGTAGGTAGGTAAGGTAATGTAGGTAAGTTAAAGTAAGGTAATTAAGCCACATACATGTTTATATTTATTTACATATATAATATTTTATTTAGGCTTAGATTTATGTTAAGCTAGGTAGGTAGACAAGTTAAGTAATAGGTAGTAGATAATAAGTAGATAGGCTAAGTAGTCTCGGTGAATAGGTAAGTTACCTTTGTACAAAACAAAGCATGTGAAATAATATTGAAGTGTTTTCCTTTTGTTAAATTCATCCCATATCCTTTATCAACAAGTTCAACTTTGTAAACCATACAACTTGATGAAAGAAAAGACTACATTTAATACATGCATTAGAAATATTCAAATTGCAAGTACCAATTGAGATAAACCAATCCAAAAATGCGTATGACCAACAAATTAAATAAGATCCTACCTATACTTACCTACCTACCTACCTACCTACCTAGGCTTTTAGCTTAGGCTTATAGACTACATAGGCCTATGCCATCCACAATTGGATACTTGATATTTTAGGTTTCAATGGGAAAAATTACATGATCTAATGTTTTTGGGATCATCCATGTGGCTCCATTGCAGATATCCATGTCTCTACCTAATAAGTTGTCAACATAGTTCATCCACTTTGTCATCTTCTTACACACCCAATACGTCAAACTAAGACTAAGTGGTCTGGCAGCATAAAACAACTTTTCAACAACAAAAAAGCTCACAATTCTGACAAATTGTTGCATATCTGATAATCACAGAAATGAAAATCATTTCATAGTTTGAGTGGGTACCAATAACATGAAATATGGGCAACAAGGTGTGAAGAGACCAACTAGGCACACAGATGCAGATGCTCCCACATGTTCCTTCATTCTAAGACTCATCACAGCAGCACACTGTCTAACACAAAACAGTTCTTATAAATATCCACAATAGAGACCTGTTGTCGGTGCTACCTTGAAACAGTTCCAGAATTCAGCAGTAATCAGATAGAGTACCACTTCTTGCACTCTCAACTAGCGATTGTGTAGAGAAAGTTGTACAAAGTGGGTAATTGGTAGTGTCATCTGCAAGACAAAGTCAAGAAAACCTACAACAATATCATGACTGAAAATCAAACACACCATCTCGGGCATCATGTGGAAGCTCAAGCAGTATCATTCACCCTGTTTTCATCTCGTATAACCTTTTGGTTCAGATCCTGAAACACAAGCTCAAGATAATTAGAAACATACTACAGAAAGATCATTAGATTTACTGACTAAAATGAAAAATGAATCCCTCATTCCAAACACCATCTGGTATGATTAGAATGACAGAAAGAAACATCCACCATTTGCAAAGTATTCAATAGACAATTATTGAACTCCCTTCTTCTCAATATATTGCTTTGAAGAAATACGCAACTACTGACTGGCACCAGAAAGGAAAATCCTAACCTCACCAGAGAGAGTCAATGAATCGCATAGGCATTATTACATACTCTGATCCCCACCTCACATCAGATGAACAAACAGGACCACAATAGACCCATCAACTTGACCAAAGAGGACGAACACTACTCCTGAAGACACCAAGAGGCAAAACAAAACTCCAACACTGGAGACTGCTGTTGTAGCTCCTGGCCAGCAAAGATTTTGTCAAAGTTGTGAAGTGACAATGTTGAAGCTACAATGCCCTTAGCTGTGAAATCTACTTGTCATTTAGTCCTCACCAAGTATTCTGACACAAGCACTAGACTCACATACAAAACTTTCATGTCATAGTGATAATACTGAGCATCAGTTCTGACAATGTATCCTCAGTTTGGGTCCTTGACCCGATTCTTCATCTTCCCAAATGGAGTTGATATCCTTGTGCTGGATTCCATATAGCATACAGATCTGTTTAACACATTGGAGAATATGTTTTCCATACCTGGAAGTGCATTATTAGCTGCACAACTGAAGTAGAAGTAACCCATTTTCTGAAAGGAGTGCACTTTTTGTTGTGGGTGTGCACAAGAATATTTTCAGCTCAGGATGTGACCCATCATCAACTCTTCAAGGGTGCAAGAATGTTGGGTTGAATGTCAAGGAGAAACTTCTTGCCCATGCGAGCGATGGTTGCAGGGCTTGGAAACTCTGCAATCACCTTGCCTTGACTGTTCAAGGCTCGAGGCCAACTGCTGTTGGAATGCCGAGTTGCAATGATCTTCCTTGCACTGCATCCATGCTTGCATCCAAGAGTAAACAATGCTGACCATCTCACTTGAAAATCCACCAGCCTTCGTACCTTCACAAAATTGTCGCAGCAGCGATAGTAACTGAGGAGTCCATGAGCTAGGGCTGAGAAATACACAACAATCACCTCGTCCGAGGATTTGAGCATGGAAGTTAGCACAATAGGTAGAGCTTTCTTTGGCTGCAGAATCCCTTTCTTGCTCAGCTGTTCTCTGATGAGCTCTATGGGAGCCAGAAACTGCAATGGTATGCCTCCATGGATCCTTGCCCTCTCTGTTGCATGAGGGTTTTGTACAGAGCTTTTCACTATCATCTCCTTGTTTACTGTTTCATCATCCTTCTCCTTGAGAAAATTGTTGAGAAGCAGAGCAAGATGCTTGTGAGCTCGGAGGATCTCACCTGGAATGTCAATTGCAGGATGGTAAAGAAAGATCTCTTCCTCTTTGGCTAGCAATCTCTGCAGGGATTCCTTGGTTTTGAGTTTGTCACATTCTTCAAAGACAAACGGGCTGGTGCTTTGAGGTTGAGACTGTTGGTACATGGCTTGCTCTGCTGCTTGCCAGGAAGGGTATCTACTCTGTGTCTTCTTCACAGCAAACTCCCAAGCACGTCTGCTTTTGTCCTTCAACTGGTTGTGCCAAGCTTCCGTTCGAATCTCTGCCAGGTTCCGGTTTCGCGCTTTGCTTCGACGCCGTTTCTCCAGCTCCTGAGAGTAGCGTCTGGAAGACTTCGTCTCCAGAAACCCTGCTACTCTGGTTCCCAGGAAGAGCACCGACCCAGCTTGAATGTGCACATGGGAAGCGGCAACGATCTCCAGGTGAAGCTCATGCTTCATAAAGTATGCGATTCTGGCTTTCATCTTCTCGACCTCTCTTCTGGATCCTGTCATACCCATCAGAAACTCCTTCCCATGGCGCACATATTGGAGCCTCCTGGGAGCCGCGACATCCTCATTGTTCTTGTAGGCCTCAGTGTAAGAATCATAGGGGATGATGCGAGGCAGCAATGGCCAAGCCTCTCCTCCTCCAGCGATACTTGCCTGTGTTCTTCTTGCAATGTATCTGTGCAGCAGCATCTTTGATGGGCGGGCGTGGGATTCTTCTTAGCTCGCAGCTCGCAGGTCATCGCCGCTGCTATGGATCTCCTCCTTTTTCTTGTGGCGCTGCCGATCCTCGCTCGATCTCTCTGCGACTCCACAAAACTCTCAGCATTCCGGTGCTCAAGGATTAGGGGTTTGGTTTTCTTCCTCGCAGGCTGGTGCTTTAGGTTTTGTTCGTCTTCTCCTCCTGTTGCGAAGTTTTTCCGCTAGCGTCTCTCCTCTTTCTGAAGCTTCTTCTGCTTCCCTCTCTTTGTCTCTCTCCCTCTCTCTCTCTCTCACAATGCAGCTGAATTGCTGCTGTAGCCATGGCCTGCACACATACCAAGCAGTAGGGATATGGAAGAAAACGCACACGCAACTACTGTCTTGCTATTCTTCTTCTTCTTCTTCTTCTGCTTCCGGACTCATACGGGGGTTCTCCAGCAAGTGGTGGCGGGGAGGAGGAGTCGCCGCACCGCGAGCTCTTTGCAGCAGCAGCAGCAGCTCTTTGTTGATTGCTGCTGCAGATGGTGAAAAGGAAGGGACCAACGACATGCCAACAAGGGAGGAGAAGAAGACAAGGAAAGAAGGGATGGGAGAGAAAGAAGGACCTCTTCATGTGGCAGTTCTGTTGAAGGAAGTTGTAGCTCAGTTTGAAGGTCGCCACATCCGCTCCTTTGTGGATTGTACTTTGGGTGCAGGAGGTCATGCTTCTGCTGTAAGCGTTCAAAAATCCCAAACACTCGATAGAAATCTCTTGTGTCTTTTGAAGATCTTGCTGGAGCTGTGTGATTTTCAATCATCATCATCATCAGTGTCAGACTTTGTTCCAGTGAAAGAATCCATGCTTCAGCAGGAGCAGCAGAAATGAAGGAAGAAATACTCTGACATCATCTTTCAATCATACGTGTTTAGGGTTTCAGATTTCTATTGTCGGGTTTCTCCAGTCTCCAGTTGCACATGTCAGATTGGAGATCTGGAAATGTTGCAAGGCTTGAGAAACATAAAGCACATGTTGCTTATCATCTTTCAATCACACATGTGTTTAGGGTTTCGGGTTTCTGTTGTTGAGTTTCTCCAGTCTCCAGTTGCACATGCCAGATTGGAGATCTGGAGATTGTTGTGAGGCTTGAGAAACATAAGCACATGTTGCTCATCATCTTTGGATTTGCTTTTGGGAGACAAAATAAATGCTTGTTGGTTTTGTTTCTGCTGGAGGTGCCCCACAAACCTTGATCACAAGCATGTTTGCCAATGGTAAGTCAGTAGAGACAGAGACAGAGACACAGGGATTGTTTGTAAAGGGGACAGAGATGGATCACATCATGCAGATCATTGAAGCACACCCAGAGTTGCACACATTCATTGGGCTTGATGTGGACCCAGTGGCACATGAGGAAGCCAGATCACGACTGGAAGCAACAAGCACATCAACTCTCATGCAGCTTAATCTTGTGCGCACAAACTTCCGCAACTTTCAGAAGGTGCTGAGAGATGTGGATGCAAGATTGGCACAAGAGGGTGTTGATGGAGTTCTCATGGATTTGGGCATGTCTTCAATGCAGGTAAAAACATCAATGTGTTTGTATACTGTGTGAAATTCTGGCAGGCTCAAGGATTTTATGGCATTTTTAGTGGATCGAGAATCTTGAATCCAATATTCTTTTGCAAAGAATTAGAATGCACTCTTGAGATGTGTTCTTCACATCTGTGTGAGAGAGCTGCAGTCGTAGCATGCATAAGGCAAAAGAGTTTTGCTTCGAGGTTTGCTTTTGTGGTAGATTCAATGAAGCTGAAAATGGTCAAAATTACAGCTCTTTGATATCCATGCATGGGAGCTGCATTGATAACATGTGAAGTACACAAGAGTTTGCTTCAAGAATTGCTTTGCAATATGGTTCAATGAAGTGGATAGATGGGCAAAACAGGTTTCTTTTGGGTCACACATTTTGCTTCTTGCTGGAAGAAGACATACTTGCCTTCTGATCTTGCACTAAGGTATATCCTAGGACATGGTGTTTTTTGTCTCCATTTGGTGAACTTATCTCCTTGATGGAGGTGAATTACAGGTGAACATTGCTGAGAGAGGCTTTAGCTTTTTGCGAGATGGCCCAGCTGACATGCGCATGGATCCTTCGGTAAGGACCATTCTTCCCTTCACCATGCAGGCCATCCCCACTTATGGCGTAAGGTGTTCTGATGATTCCTCGGAAAGCTTGCTGTTTGATGCCTCAGCTAGACATCAGCATGTTGTCAATGCTTTAGTTATCGTGATGGAATTGCAGGCAAGTTTAAGGGCAGATGAGATACTGAACAAGTGGTCAGAACTAGAAGTGGGTCGCATTCTGCGTGAATATGGGGAGGAGAGACGGTGGCGTCAATTAGCACGCAAAATTGTGGAAGCACGGTTAGCAGGTGGAATACAAACAACTTCACAACTAGTAGGAGTCATTGGAGGCAGCAAATTTAGTTCAAATTCTTCTGGTAAGAAGATTCTTTATCCATCTATCTTCTTTCTTTCTCAGTCAAACAGATGCACTGGAACTAGAGAAAAATGATTCACATTCTAAAGTCTCTAGCACAAGCTCAGTGAGAAAAGTATATACAAGTTCACAAGTTGCAGTTCAAGCTTTGCAGGGAAACAGGGAAGGATGAAGGGTCTACATCCAGCAACACGCACATTTCAGGCCTTGCGAATTGCTGTGAATGATGAGCTTAGATCATTAGAAGTGGCACTGTCTGAGGCATTTGCAAGCTTAGCCCCAAAGGGGCGCCTCGCTGTTATCTCATTCCACAGCCTAGAAGACCGCATTGTGAAACACTTCTTTCTCAAAGCAGCAGGCCTGAGCAAGTCACTTGATGAAGAAGGGGATGCACATGATAGCAATACTGACTTCTTCCCAGCCCTGGAGTATGTCCATATTCCAGGGGAAACAAGACACAGTAAGTACAGAAGGAAAAAGGGGCTAGAAACAGGTTCTGGTGTTGGTGCATATCTTGGGGATAGGAATGTCCTTGAAGGGAAAACTGGGGTGATTCTGACCAAGAGACCTGTTGTTGCCACTTCTGATGAAATTAACACAAATCCCAGAAGCAGAAGTGCCAAGCTGCGGGTGATTGAGAAATTGTGAAGGTAAAAACTATCATCATCACATGCCACTTTCATTAGTGCTCTTCCTAACAAGCAGAGGGAGCCATAACACATTTCTATGTCCCTCTTTTAAGGTATGTGTCATGTGAAGTTGCACTTCAAAATCATCATGGGACAATATCTGTCATCCTCAAGGCTGCCTAGTGATGATAGACTGCCAGCTCAAAAATTTGAAGCTGTCTTGGAGTAAGAACCTGTTCCACAGAATTTGTTATTTTTTGCAATCCTACTAGCCTTGCAACTAAAATCAGAACAAGAAAAGGAATTGAGAGTTGGGAGCAATGCCAAGGCATGACATGATACAAGCATAATTTGAAGGTGAGTTGACAGTGTGTGAGAGAGCAAGGGAGGAACCAAAACGCTCTCAAGTGCATACATCATTTTTGTAGATCCAGTGACTTGTCAGCAGATTTTTGAGCGACCAAAGTCTTGGGATGAATTCAAGACATTTTCCTCAGCAAGTGGACTGCATTTAAAAGAAGGTCTTTCCCTTATCCTGCTTTTCATTCTTCACAGTTTGAGGGTACTTGATCTTCATTGGTGTAGTGAGTTTCAAAGCTCATAAGCTTTACTACGATTGATCAAACTCAAGGTAGTTGAATAGAGATAAAAATTTGAAACTTGGAACACCTGAATTTCAGGCATATAATGGCATCAGTTATCAAGGTCTATTGAGTGCTAGCAAACATCATGATTGAGTCTCAGCATTGCTTCCAGAAATATGTGACAGAAACTCAAGATGCAGATTATGTCTAATGGTTAGCACAAAGTTGTCGGCAGATAATTGTATGCTTACTTACGTCTGTCATTGGGAGCTGATGAAGTTAGTGAGTAGTCATGGCAGCTCAACATTGTTATTTGTGATGGAGGTGATGGTTTGACACTTATGAACAACTCTCATATGGTTACAACCCAACAGTCGTTGGTTTTTCTGGTGAAGAATTTACATATCCTGGGACAGAAATGCTGGGAACAAGTAAAAGCCAGGTATCACAGGAGTTTAAAAAGAAAACCCAACAGCAGTTTTGTTCACTGTGTAAAGCCCCAGTCCTAGAGCTTTACACCCACAGAAAATGCCAAATAGAGGAAAACTGGTACAACTTATACTATGATTTCAACAAAAGTACCAACCTAAAAAACTAGTGAGTTTTTTGGAGCTGGCAATTGCAAAATACAAAAAGAACAATTGGTACTACGTATTGCCAAGAAACATGACTCTTTTGTCTTTCACACATCACTTCTGATATGTTAGTTAAAATCATAAGCCAAAAAGGATTATCCCCTTAATCATTGACCTATCTATGTTCCGTTCTGTTCGTGACTGTTGTGTCCCCGCAATCTTCCTTGCTTCTTTAGATTCACCGCATGTTCTTTTTTCGGCGTGCTTACTGTATTGTGACGCTCTCCTATTGATCCGTCTCACTAGGAGCTGTGGCG
>Ga0116227_10003875_pt1 | contig 32831 bp, 25 predicted proteins | sample S1TSphgellanicum_FD_89693 | JGI IMG/M metagenome (GOLD analysis project Ga0116227, IMG submission 89693) | Host-associated microbial communities from peat moss isolated from Minnesota, USA - S1T2_Fb - Sphagnum magellanicum MG | ecosystem: Host-associated > Plants > Peat moss > Unclassified... | reverse complement strand
TTTTTCCTATCATTTTTTTTCTTTACCTTCAAAGTAAGGAGTTGGGGCTTCTTTCCCCCGAAGATCCCCCCCCCCCCCCAAAACCTTACTCAGCAATTGTTGCAACAGAAGAACAAGTTTCGCCAACCCCACCCCTAATTGAACCAAAATCTCCACCTATTCTTAGTGTGTCAGCTTTTTTCTCAGATGGGTTATTTCTGATTCAACCATTGCCCCCATCTACAACAATTGCATCCCATGATATTAAGCCCCCCACCCATTGATTCACATGTTGCAGTGAAAGCATCATCCTCACTAGAAGTGCCAAGTCCCTCCCTTGCACAAGTGGCCATGGAACTCCATAATAACATCCCAGCGCTACCATCTACCAAAATCTTATATCCAATCCCTATTGATGTACCAACACCAACCCCTACAAAGGTGTTAGAACCATTACTTGCTAAAATATTAGTTCCACCCTCTATTTAGGCACTAGCTCCCCCCATTCATAAGGTATCTACCCCACCCTCTATTAAGGTGCCTTTAATTTCTACAATCATGGATGTGTGTTAAGAAGCTAAGAAGTCATCAAAGAAAATGCTAAATCACATTTACACAAAATAATTACACAAAACAATTACGCAAATTCATGAATGTGTAACTAGTATATGCATATGTTATTTGCATATCTACTAATATGTTAATTACATACATGAGCTATTGAGTTGGTTTATAACATAGGTTGAAATAGGTTTGATCATGTTATAATAGAATGTGTAACTAGCATATGCATATGTTCTAATTTTGTAACTATCATGTTTCCAATATTATCCCTTGATGTTACAACTGCAATTTGTAATGTATTCATTGACTATAACCATGTTACATGACTTACTATGTAACTTGTTAAACAATTATTTCACATTTAGTTTAATGTGTTGAAGGGCTTTGTAGGGTTGATGATATATTGAATGAGTTGAAAAAAGGTGAAAACGTGGAGACAATTGATTACATTATTTTCTTCAAGGGTTTGAAGAACATGGAAATTGACATTGGTTTTAATGATGTTGAGGACTTCACTCATTTTTAGGAACAATTAAGTGACACATGGCTTGATTTCATGCTTGTACACACATTTGCAACGAATGTAACATCAAATAGGAATGAATATTTGCTATTGACTTCACAAGCCTATTCTTGTTTAAGGAATGATGCTAAAAGTAGGGGAGGGGTGGCTAGGTGGGGGAAGAAAAATTTCAAGAACCATACAAATTCTATTAATATTGTGATTGCCTTTTATTTGGCTTGGAACCATTGGTCCTTGTATATACTTGAGGAGAAGAGGACCATTCACTTTGATTCGATATTAAGGCACCATGATGACCCATCAACTTTGCAATTTTCAAAGAATGTGCGAAAAACATGGGCTATTTCTAAAGGCCTAAAGCTAGGTGATGGGAACTTTGAGGACTTCATGAAGGTGGAGTTTTTATTCCCAAGGTGCATAATCAAAGAAATGGTTGGGAATGTGGGCATTAAGTTGTTGCAAACTTTGCCACCTATGTGAAGAGCTGAAGAACGCAATCTTTTTCATTAAGATAGTTGGTGAGTTACTGCCTATATGCCTTTAAATTAGTATGTAAACTCCCATGCTCTTTTACCTTTTGTAACTTGCTTATGTTATTGGATATGTAACAAGCATGAACCATTTATTAGCAAGGTTTTTTTATAACAATGTTTGATGGTGTGCATTGCAAGGGACATGGCTTCAAGTCTTAGCTTGGGAAACTGAAAACAACATCATCCATGGCTTTGTTGATGAGCTTGGTGTTGTAGATGAATGAAGTCCTCAACATCATTAAAACCAATTAAGACTATGTTCCTCCACATGTTCTGCTTGTAGGGGACACAAAATTTGGTCATGGTGTTGCAATTGTTGTAACAGATGTAAAAGCACAACAAGCCATCTTGGATGACATTTGAAACAAGAATCAAGGTAGCAATTCAAAAAAGACTCTAAAAAAGAGCAAGAGGGTCATTAAACCTAGTAAACAGCTTGCCCTTTTAACCATATTTGACCCTATAGCCCCATGTAAAACACCCAAGGCCCTTGGCAAAACTGCGCAAGGTAGGACAAAAAATGTCAAAATATGTAATGCCCCTTGTAAAAAAAACTGAGGACTCATGTTTTTGTGCCCATAGCATTTTGAGACATGTTATGTTACATGTTACATTAGTATGTGCGCATACAAAATTGAGATGATGCTTCTATTAGCATGTATGTTAATGACATGTAATGTAATGTAATTGTAAGGTAGTGGTGTATAACATAATATAATTGCAATGTGGTGGGACTTATAATCCAATGTAATTAATGTATGTTACTATGCATGGAATTTTCTCTTGCAATGTCCTTGCACTTTTATAGGTAATGACAAAATTATTTTGGAAGGTATAGTTTTAAAAGGCGTTCAGTTGTTGAGGAAGAGAACAATTGGGCATTGAATTAAACACCCTTAGAGGAAGTTAACTTTGACTGAAACCCTAAATTTATCTTGGTGTTTTTTTTTGTAGTCTTCTTCTTAGTTTTAGGTTTAGGGTTTAGGGTGGGCACCTTGTTATTATTAAATTGTAACTTAAACTACACATGTAACATCTACCTTTAATGTAACATGTAACCATGTAACAAATATAAACCATAATATGTAATAGTGAAGCAAGTAACATAACCTAAGTATTACATTAACAAGGGACTTGTAACATTTATAAGTTAGTAACATAGATCACAAGTTACGTATGTTGTATTAGTGTTTATCATTGTTACATGTTACATGTGTTTAAGGTTGCTCTATTAACTATTGAGGGGCATTTCCCCATAATCGGTTCAAATTGGGGTAGGAGGTAAGCTTCAATGTGAAAAAATCACAATTGAAGGCGCATATGGAAATATGCTTGTCATTTTTAGAAGGTTTGGGTTGAGTGTGATTGATTTGAAGGTTTTTGTGAATAAATGGAGGAGTTGCTTCAAGAATTAGGGTTGAGTTTTGAATGCACACAAAGATCAATTGTTGCAGGGGCAACGTTTCATTGATTAAATGAGAAAGCTTGATCTATAGCTATGGTGGGATTAGGATCTAATAGTAAAAAGGCCACTCAAAGACAAGTTGCTAAGGTTTGGAAAGTAGTGTGGGAGATGTTAAAGTGTACTAACATTGTTGAAAAATATGAAGACTAAGAAGTTGCAGAAGTACAAACCTTCTATACACCTCTAGATAGTCCGAGCCAGTTCACAAATGAAAATGAGCCTTTTTTGGCTAGTAGGAACAAGTAGGCAATTGTTCACACCTTATTGAGCAAGATTGATGTTCGATCTACACATGTGCATTTACAATGAGTTGGTGAATCTAGGTCCTCATTGGCATTCTCCAATGGCCCCAAGTTGACATGTTCCAACAAAACATGTTAGCATTTCTATGGGGGATTTGGGAAAGCCACCAAGGTACGAAGGTTCTACCAATTGTAGGCCTTATAGAGGTGTGCAATTAGTGAATTCAAAAGGTGAAAGTGTTAGCCACAAGCCTTCTTCGTTGCATCTAAAGATATGGACCAACTATTGTGCTTCTTTAAGAATTTGAATCTCTTAGACCTTGACATAAGTTGTTTTGATGCATTTGATGGCTTACATGTAATAAGGGTCACATAGCCAGGATGGGAATTCAAAAACAAAAGTGACAACAATGAAAGTTCAATGATGGTAGTCATGGTTAATCAAAAACAAACTTGACAATTGAATATCTTTGAGCATTGACTATTGTATAGACATTTTGATAATTTATGCTAGACTATGGTAGAAATTGAGTACCCATAGTGTGACAAAACTTAGTAGTTTTGCAACGGATTTGAACTTTGACATCTTCTCTAGCATGCCATTTTAACACTACAAATTCATCTTGTCTAGTAGCTTATTTTCTAAAAATTTAGAATCAATGCCCTTTTGAAAGATTTGGTGCCTAAGATGTATTTTTGTGATTTTGACCTATGATTAATAAATATGTTGTTTTCTCATTGGTAGTAGATGCAAATCAAACATGTTACAACTTCTTTTGCATGAACCACCAAACTCGTATGACCAACTCAATTAATAACATGTTGGAGGGTGTGTTGTAACATGTACAAACCATGTTACAAATTTTGTTCCTTTAGTGTTAATTTAGGTTTTGTATTTATGGGACTCTAACACACATGTTACAATGGATAAGGCTACAAGAGAAGTTTTGTGTTACAAAACATGAGGACAATAAGGTGCATTGTGTATTCAATGGTATAGATTATACAAAAAATATTGATGTTAAATTTGCAAAAAATATTTATGCCATTTACAAAAATAGTGATGCCTTCTACCAAAAGTATTAATGCATTCTACATATTAAACATGCCAAGTTGATGCACTAAACCAAAATCTGCAAGGTGGTTGAAGCAACTTATAATACTAAGTGTAGTTCATTAGATTAAGCAAACAAATGTTACATAATACACTTCACATGTTACAAAGTACAAGAGACATACACTTTACATGTTACAAGAAACATACATTTCACATGTTACAAGGTATAGGAGACATACACTGATTATTAGAAACTTCAAAAGATTGTTGTGCAGGTTACAACATTCAATGTTGCATTAAATTGCTAACACAAGCTACTATAACAACATGCCAAATGTTATGATAACCCCCAACATTTATAACTATTGTGTTTTCAACTCACTATGAAGTTAATGGTGATTGCACATGATGTACTTACAAGTTACATGATAGAGGACCCATGTTCATTAACAAACATGTACACATAATAAAAGTTTATGGTGCTTGTCTTAACACATGTTACAAGCACATTCTAACGCTTGTAATTGAATTAAACACATGACGTTTGCACCATGTAACACACTAGAGACCTACAATGCCCACTTTTCATACATTTATCAATCACTTTCTAGAAAATCCCTACGACGTTTTAAGCTTTAGCCATTTTTGTCTAGGTTGCATTTGAAAGTTGACTCCTTATGAAAAGGATGTAACACTCCATTTTGAATTTTGGTTGAAGTTTTTTATGCTTGCCATTAATATTTTGCAATGAAAAAAGTAAATGTTCCATCAACAATTTGTTATCTTGTGCTTCCTCCAACAACTCAAATTGAAGGTGGCAAATCTTATCCTTTAAGTCCACCTTGGATGATGCTTTTGGGGTCCTTGACGTTGGTGGAGTGTATTGCACATTGCTTGGTGAATTGCTACCTAGTAAGACTCAAGAGACTTTGGAGACCTCCATGAACTGTCCCTTTCAAAACACCATAGTAGTGTGCTATCATACCTTTCGTAAACTTAGGATGAAGAAGTTGGAGCACTTTGTTTTGGTGCATGCAAATGTTCCCATGTTGTGCATATGGGTAGTCACAAGATGCCCATTTAGATTTTGGGTTGTGAACCCAATATTTTTTGTGAAGTCGCTTGCTAGACGTAACTAATGCCATTCTAGAATTGTTGGTTGGTAATGTGACACAATCATCTAGAATCATCCCTGCTTTTAAGAGCACATTAATGTCAATTTCTTCTTGTTTTCTATTTAAAACAATCCATGGTTTTTTTGCAAGGACTAGTACCAATAATGAAATAAAACATCACCAACTAGTTCATGTATTGCCTAATCCACGTCTCCCATGGAATATACCCTTGGAGGAACAAAGGGTGGCCTTCATATTTGCATGGTAGTTCTCAATGGTCACATTAGTATCCTACCTTGCGTAAGGTAAGTTACAATTACCCACCACCCACATTTGAGTTTTTTGTAGTCATTCAGTATGTAACTCCAAAAGGAATTAGTAGTGGGCATTTCATTTGTTTCCCTTGCCAATTCAGCTTTTGCCCATGGATCCAACTCTTGATCATTTTATACATTATATTTCCCAACACCTTGAGTGTAATCGCATGAATAGAAACATCCTTAATTTTAATGCATGTTTGTTTCAACCAAGCTCTTTTGACATGCCACAAACATAAAAATAATTTTGTTCCTGGCCACACTTGCATGGTCACATGCAATCAAACTTTAGTTATGTAAAATGAACATAGGGGTACATTCAGGAAGTTCCAATTATAATAAAATAATTTTAGTAATGTAACTTGTAACAAACTCGCAATGCGAAAAGTTACCAAATGTGTAGAACCTAGTTACAAACCATGTAACCCACAAACTTCACATGCAAAAAGTTGTGGTTGCATGCAATGAACCCTACTTATCATATAAGATATTATAGGTACATAATATTTGTTAAAATTTAAATATGTTATCTAGATAGTTAAATTGGGTTGGTTGTAATGTTTTGAAAGTTGTTATTTGTGATAGAAAACCACCAATGATGTGTAGAAGCGGTTGTGTCATCATGTACCTTAGGTTGTTTATTTTTGCTTAGGCATCATCAACAATGAATGCATTAGGGTGCTAATTAGCCTTAACAAGCAACAAGTTTTTGTTCAAAGCATCCATCCAAGGGGACAAATCACGTGTCTTGTAGCTTGAAGTGATTATGTAGGCAATGGGCACACCATTACGCCATTCATTGAAAACCATCATGGTGTACAATGGAAACTATGGACACAAGAACACCAAGTTGGCATGTTATATAAAAGACAATGTTACTAATTACAAGTTACAATGGCATTGTGGAATATTATTTATAACATGCCACTTATTGCAAAAATAAATTACAAAATTACCACTTACATGTTAGAAAATGATAATCATCAACAAAACATGTTACATGTTAAAATGGAAGCTAGACAACAACATATGTTACAATGAAGGACCTACAACATGCACACACTGAACATTAGGATATTTGCATATATTGCATGTTATTGGAACAATGTACCTCTAAAGTAAAGAAATATGGTTACCTATTTGTTGTTTGTTTCGAACATAACATCAACAAACACACCACTTTCATGCCCATGACATACCATTTCCTTTTGCCACTTAGTTTGTATGCCAATTGTGAAAGGCATGTTACCATCATGCAAGTTTCCTTCAACTTGAACATTAGATTTTTGGTAGAAGAAAACCTTTTCCCTATTTTCAATGACCCACATTTTGATACTTTTTGCATCATTTTCATCTTTTTCGTAGGTTTCTTTTGCAAGCTTTCCTACCAGGTTACGAATGTTTTGCTCACATAAAAAAAAATCCCTTAATAGGTCTCCATTGTTCTCCATGATCTCCTTAACTTGAAATTTGTTCTTGTTCATAACTTGACATATAAAGAGGCCCAGGCAAAGGTTTTCCAAAACAAAAGATCTGGTTTCTTCTAATACATGGGCTAAGAATGTTGACCTATAACTAGATTTGACATTACCATGGACAACAAGACCCAATTTGTTGACATGTTGAAAAGTGGGGTAAAAAACTTTAGCAACTATTGGGTGAAGAGAAAATCTGTTTAAAGTGAATGGATAACAACACCCTTTTTTTTGTGAATCTCCTCAGCTTTTCATGGAAGTTCAAAGACCTTTATGCCCTTGGTTAACAATCTCATTTCCTTTGATTTTCCTCTTGGTTTTCTTTGAGGCCATATTGGGTTGGAGCATGATTTGCATGGTGCTAGAAGAATCTATCAGTCCATATTCACAATGATACCTGCATAGAATTCAATGCCATCATGCACATTGGTGGATGCATATAAACCCTAATAGTGTAAACTAAAATGTATTATAGCATGTCACATTAATCTAAACATGTGCATGCAATATTATATGTTTGAAATAAATGGTTTGATAAAGCGTAATTGACATTCCCACTTTATAATATGTTCATTATGTTCTACAAGTACTACATTGTAACAAGTGTAATGCTTTCACATAACTTTAATGAACAACGATAATTAAGATTAGTTGACGCTTTAATTGTTAAATGATTGTTTTATGTATGTCTTTGAAATAACATGTATAATCATGTTACATGTTATGGACCACTAACTCTTAGTGGGTTTACCTCATGCGTCTAGAATAATTGTTCCATCGTGGATTTTTCAAATATTCATTGACCCAATTGTCTTTCTGGATGAATTTGCACTCCACATCCCCTCTTGTTTCTTCCGCAACCAAGAAATCATGAACTTTGTCCCATGGAATATATGCCACATAAACCTTCTTTTGAATGCATGTGCCATCCACACCATGTTGTGGGGTTACACGGTATTCCTTCCACCAACAAATGTCCTTATAGTAAAAAGGACCTTGAGGTGCCTGTCGAACATGTCCCATCATTACTTCCAAAGTTTCTTCATGTTGATCCACATACACCTTCCCATAATTTGAGGTTTTAATAACATTAATGCAACCTTCTTCACTTGCCCTCTTCTCCATAATGTTTTTCTTTACATTTATTGTTACAAGAAGCCTTCACAAGTTAGAAGAGACTATTAGATGTTACAACAAATTGGGATTACCATATTATCAAGGTAAAGGGGAGTAGTTACAATAACATCAAACCAACTTCCCCAAACAATTAAAAGCTACATTACAAGATGGGATTGACATTATCTAGTGATCCATGTTACACCTAGGATTTTGTATATAGATTGTGGGCATGTTATAGAGGATAAAGTGAGTACCTTGTTGAGATGAATTACAAGTTACAAATTGTGGCTCAGTGGACCTGTAAGGACAACATTGGACCATTGTCAAATGCCATATCAAATAATTGGGGTGACCACATCAAGGCAAGTGGGAGTGGTTACAAGAGAGGGCAAAGCAAGTTACATACCCTAATGAACAAGGTACATGAACAATTCATGAATAAGGACATGTTCCAATACATGTTGTGAATTGTTACATGAAATTGGGATCATTGTATTATGTAAGCAAGTGGGCCTAGTTACAAGACCATCAAACAAGTTCCATCAAATGGCTCACAAGGCGGGAGGAATCACATGGAATCAGAAGTTACATACCAATGTTACAACAAATTGGGATTACCATATTATCAAGGTAAAGGGGACTAATTACAACAACATCAAACAAACATCTAACGATTTGTGTTACAACATTAGAATATTGTTAGGTGTCACATGAAATAATTGGGGTGACAACATCAAGGCAAGTGGGAATGGTTATAGGAAAAGGCAAAACAAGTTACATACCCTAACTAATAAGGTATAATATCAACAATTCATGAGTGAGGACATGTTGTGAGATGTTACATGAAATTGGGATCATTGTATTATCTAAGCAAGTGGACCTAGTTACAACACCGTTCAACAAGTTCCATCAAAGGATTCACAAGGTAAAATATTGTAAAAGGGGGCTTGTTACAAGGCATGAACATGTTACTTGGAATTAAAATCATTTTGTAAATCATGTTTCAATTAACATTGAATTGATAGAATAGGGCAATTTAGGTTAGATAAAAAATTAAAGATAGTTTGTGGGCATGTTATAAAGGATAGATTGAGGTCTCTAGGAATGAATACCTTGTTGAAATGATTTGTAGGTTACACAATGTGGTGCAATTGATCTATAGAGGCACCACAAAAACATTGTCAACACAAAATGGGGACAATTTGTGGGCATGCATGTTACAAGGGAAAACCTACAACTGTAATTTGATTGAATGCCTTGTTTCAAATGAATTGTAAATTACAAAGGACGAGAAACCAAAAAAAACCATGGAAACAAGAAGATTTAATAGTATGTACATGTTACAAGGGAAATTGTTAAACAATGCATACCTTTTTGACTTTAGGGACCACAAAGAGCTAGATCTTTCATAAAATGTTGCTAAGCATAGTTGAAATTGAATGAAGGAATAGCGTCTTCAAGAAGCATGTGATCAAGGAGTTGCTATCTATTTGATGAAGAAGGGGGAACTTGAATCATTTTGGGAGATGCAAGATGTTGAAGAGTTTGACCAAATTAATGAAGGTAACAATGAAGAAGGAAGGAAAGAGACATCTACATGTAGGCACACAACATTCGAACAAAATTGTGTGCTTGGCATCTTTGGAAAGGGATTGAAAAATAATCTTCCACTTGTAATTCATGCATGCGAACTTGCCAAGTAGAAATAACTTCTTCTACATGTAGTTTCTACAAGCAAATTACAAGCAATGTAGGGCCTTTGAATTAGGCAATGCACACACCTAGATAGGGTGTTGTAGAAGCACCTATAGCAATTGTATTGATGTAATCAATCAACGACGAAGGCACCGAAAAAAAACCATAGTTGTTGTGAGAGCATTTGACAATGGGCATAGGCGCATAAAAAATGATCGAAGGAGACGTTGGAGGATTGTGTGATACAAAGTGCAAAACATGTGCAATGACGAAGGACAATGGTGATGCCCTAAAGCAAAAAGGTTCGATGTCATGACGGCGAGAGGACATGGTAGTATGGCATGCATGGCACAAGAGTACCATGGGGATGGGGATGTCGATGGTTCATTACACAAAATAGGTAACACGGGCGTAACTCATGTCAATGAATGGAAGGTTTGTTACACATGGAGGGAAACGGAGGCCCTAGAGGTTACGAGGGCAAGGGGAAGGATGACGTAATGGTGACATGGGGTAGTCCTTTTGTACTGGTAGCATTCAAGACCCTTGGCCTGCACCCATGCCCACTATGTGGCCATGCAACAATGTTTCTCACATTCAACAATAGTTATTTACTTTTTTCCAAATTCACCCATAAAATTGAAATTGGGATTATAAAAGGTGGAAGACTATTAATTGGCACCCACCTAGACCAATCAAACCATCTAACCAATCAACAATAGAAGTTAGGCTTTCTTGTGCCTAACCAACCTCACCATCTTGTGAAAACTTTTTGGGCCAAAACCATTTTACTAAGTAGAACTAGCATGTTTTGACCTTTCTTCATCCATAATTTACTAGATAGTAGATAGGTGGACTTGCTCTTATTAAAAAGGTATCTATCCACTTTACCATTATTTCACAACTTTGAGTGTGTGCACATGGTCAAAATCACAAAATATCAAGTTACAAACTAAACCTCTTTGATTTGAAGGTCATCCGCCTCGAATGATCCATTGATTATTGTGTTCATTGATATTTGCAACATTTTTCAAGTATTATGGTAAACAAGCTAGTGAACAAACACTTAAGTTCTTCGAGAACTTTGAATCCTAAGACATTGTTCTCTTGGCTTTCAACTTCAAAAGGCTTTCTTAGAGCTCAACTTGGTGCACTTATGATCATTTACATAATTCAAAACAAAAAAAAGGAAAATATGGTTATTAAATAGACAAGGAAAAATAGATCACTGGTTTAATTCACATTTAAAAATTCAACACATTTTTTTTTAATTTTTAAAATTTTGTTCCTTTGCATTTGGAGCTTAAAGAGAAAATGTAGAGCTTAGTTGGACACACCTATATAGCTTTTCAAATCACTCAAAGCAAAAAAAAAATGAAAAAAAATGATATCTAAAATAAAAATTCATTTTTTTAACAAACGCAAAATGTGATTTTGACATTCTTTGTGCTTCTTTTGTTGATCCTTTGTTTTTTGAGTTGAAAAAGATAATCTAAAGCTTAGTTTGGCACTCTTTTAACTTTTTACATCATTCAAAACAAATAAAAATTGAGAAAGATCTAGAAACATTCAATCATGAGCTAGCAATTGATGATGAGCAATTCTACCCTACATGTTTACTATTTAATTTCCATGTTTTTAATCCACATGTTTACTTTCCAAAAATTAGGATTTTACCAAATTGTTTTTGGCAAATTACATCTTTAATAGGTTAGGTATTTTCCTTATTACTTTGACGACCTCAACATTAATAATATCATTTTTAGAAATGTTAAAATTTTCAGATTTTTTCCAAATAAAAAATGTAAGAAATTATTACATTTTCAAAAAATTCTATTTGTCAAAATGAAAATTTCAAAATTAATTAATTTTTTGACAAGCATGTGTCAAAGCTACCAAGGTACTACCGTATATGAAATCATATGTTTATCATATTGTGTTATTTTTTTCATTATTTCGCATGAAACATTGTTGCATTCATATGTTATGAACTTATGTGGCACAAACATTGCATGTGTGAACCCCAAAAATGTCACCTCATAAAGGGACAACCATGCATTTGGAGATCTAGGTTTACACATCATTGTTCTGATCTCCCTATCATACCACATGTAGTACACCTCCAATTTTTTGGCCAAAGAACCTTTGCTAGCAATGACTTGGCATGTAGTTTTCAATCAATATGCAATGTACATATGCATTAATCAAATGTCAAAATTCTTTCATTTTGAACATTATAGACCTATTGTCACCAAAAAGAAAGGGTATGATGATTTGGGATGGAAATTTTAAAACATTTAAAATACAAATGCAACAAGATTTGTTGGAATTTCCAAGTAGCAAAAAGAAGGTTATTACAGGTGTTATTTCTATATCTAAATCCTTCCAGTCATCAAACTTTGTTATTCTAGTTCTATGGACCTCAAGGGATCAGACCTCTTTAGATTTCTTCCCAAGGAGCCAACTAGTTGTTTAATGAATGTGGCAACTCATATTTCAACAACAAAAATCCCACAAGTGCAACCCCAACATCATTACATGGTTTCTCTTTGAAGTTGGACAAAGTTTAAAAACAAAACAAGTGGGTGTGATCTTCTACACTTCATAGTATCCTCTTGTTCCAAAATCCCTAGAGTTCCCACTATCCCATAGGTACTCTCTTCTCAGAATGACCACATTACACATTCACATTAAGACCCCCAAATTGTCAAAGATGATGCTACCACAACAATTGCTCCTGAAATCCTAGACTCATTCATCATTTCCCTTGCTCTAGTCCCTAAAATGCAAATGCTAGACCTCTTAATTCCATCCTGACGTTCTTGGCATAGTGGAAGATTAAGCGCCATGTTCAAGAAAAGAAAAATCTAGAAGGATTTTCATCCTCAACCGAATACAATCCAAATCCAAACAAATGCCACACTTCTTAAAAAGTTGAATTGGAACTTAGCTTCTCCCACTCCTCCAAAAGAAAATTTTCCTCTTCTTTCTATCTTCAACCAACTTCATATATATGCCTCTTGTCCACCTTGCTCCATTCTCTTGAAAGTCCAGCACCAATTGTCTTCCTTAACCATGACTCACACTCCCCATAAAGTTTTTCAATTGAGCAACAAGGATCCTGTTCCATCACCAAAACCAACTCACCTAAGCCACTCCACAATAACCTGTAAAACAACAAACAAAGCCAAAAATAAAAAAACAATTAATTGAACTTTCGGCATCCTTGAAACACAACAACTTCGGCATTAACTACACAGCTGAATTAGGGTTCCTATTTTCATTCATCCATAGAAAATATTGGATATTGTTTTTAGGTCACACTATATGGTCACTATAGTAGCATGCATGGTGAAGATTGCATTTTCATTTTAAAAATAATATTGCCAATTTGAAACTTTTTTCTTTAGGAAGGTAATATTAAGTAATCTCATAATTTGGATAAATTGGAATGTTTGTTCCAAGGTTACGCCATTTACTGAGTGGGAATTGCTTCGGAAGCATTTCAATACATTAAATATTATTTGGGCTACCAATCCTCATAACATAAGTTGGCTCAATACCAACCCAATGTTTCGTTTATTTTTGTTGCAATATAACTAAAGTGGCCATCATTCATAAGATGATCTAGCCAAGTTTGGCTATAGATGAGATGTGAAAGTTTTAAGAAAATTGACTATCCTTCTATATTGAGCAATCAAATATAAAACTTCAATGACTTCATGTATTGTATATTAAAGTTGGATAAAATTCATTAACTTTTAAAGCTAGCTTTTGGATGATTTGGGATGAAAACTAATCATTAGCACTTCAATGGGCCCCATAAAAGAGTCATTCTAGTCATATTCTCATCCATCAACCTTCCATCTAACCATAGTTATAGGTACCATCTTCCAATCCTTTCTCTATGGATCCATTTTATCCTCACATAGATACAAGTTGCAATTTATTTGTTTTATCATATTTTTTCAATCTCCTATTTTTCCAAATCTGTGAGGTGCCAATATTGGGGTTGAGTTAATTTTTAGTTGAATTTACTTATTGAATCACATTTGCTAGTGTATTTTTTGATGAATTTTTGCCAAATTTGGAGCTCATAATTATGATTTTGATCAATGTTTGGTGGCTATTTGATTTTTCGATAACCTCTATATTCTCAATTTTTCAAAATTTTTGATTCACCACCACTTGCAAGACTTGGATCACAAGTATTAGCTCATAGTCTATTATCTATCGACTTCAAGATGATCAAACCAATTTAACACATTTTTCATTTTCTTGTTCCCTATTAAAAATCTATTGGGGTGTTGTTGTCAACCACCCCCACAAACTTTGATTAGGATATTTTTATAGTATGGTTTAAATCATAATAAATGATCGTTCAAAAGTTTGCCCAATGTCCCATTGGGAAAAGTCACAATGTTGCATGGGGAGGAAAAAAATGACATGTTGAAAATCATTATAATTATCATAGGTTACACTTTGAATAATTTCACTACTCATATGACAATATCATAATAGATCATGGAAAATTGATGATTTCAAAAATTTTAATCGAATTAATTTCTTGAAAAGAATAATTATTTATTTTTTCAAGTGAAAATTGACCATAGGCTATATGGTGAATGGTTTTAAGTGCAAGACATTTTTCTAAAATAAGACCTAATGAAATCAAAGTATGGGGTTCCTTGTTAATTAAAGGCAACCTATATAATGTAGATATCAAGATAATGTGAAGAAGTAAATTTTGGACTTTACATGAGAAACTCCACTAGCCACTGAAGTTCTATATTTAATAACCATGAAAATTAGCACTACAATGAAATTCGTTTTGATTCGTCCAGTGCTTCCATTGAATTTTGAATGAATTCACTAATTTCACTAAATAAGATCTAATCAGAACCTAATGAAGTTACTGATACACTAAATTAGGACTAAATACGGACTAGTGAACTGCACCCGCATCTTGTAATATATAGTGTAGGGAGTGATCACAGTCGTAGAGAATTTTCCCAGATGTAATTTTAGTTGATTGGGTTCAATCTGAAGACATTGTTCAAAAGACAAGAAGACAAGAGATCTTTGGTGTTAAGGAAGTGATGATGTTCACACAAGTTTGTCAGTTGTTGGACAGTGTATTTTGGGGAGATTCAGAACACCATCACCAAGAGTTGTTACAAGAATTAAATGGCAACTTCAAGGAATTGTCCGAAACTTCAAATGACCCTCGGGAAGGATGGAAAGGTATGATTATTTCAGGAAGGCTGAAGTGCATGGGGTTTACATACTAAGGCAATTGTCATAGTTGGGTGAAATCTTATTGTGATCAGGAACCTGGGTGATGACGACGACAAAGGGAGGGGGAGGAGGTGCCCAGAAACAACAAATGCATTTGTTTGAAAAGCAAAGCACGGATGTGGCAAGTCGACCCTCTTTACAAGTTTACCTAGAATAACCCCACCTTGAGCACATGCATAGGATGACCAAATTGGCTCATCTTGCCCTATTTAAAGATACAAGCAGGTGGCCCTCTATAAGAGGCAAATAAGAACCCAACCCATTGCACTATTCTTCTTGCCCCCCCCCCTTCAACTTCAGTTTTTAGGAAATTAGTTGGAACCCTAAAATATCCCCTCAAATTCAAATTTTGACAATTTTTTTTGGCTTTGGGCCCAGGACTTAAAGAAAGGATTTTCTGACTGTCCAAAATAAACACTCCAGACTCTCCCAACCTGGTGGGGTGCTGTCAGAATTATGGCATCCTTATTACTGGCTTTTCTGAACACAAATGATTATTAGGGATTATATATATACTATAGCAACAACACACACACTCAAGTCTCCAACACTTTGCACTTAAAAAGCTTATATAACTTAGCCATGGGAAATACTTGGAAACACACTTTTGCACTCCAAAAAGGACTTATAGGATAGCCATGGAATGAATACTCAGGACCCACCATGTCTTCATTCCAACTATCAATAGCCTCCTTGCATTGCATAAGTTACTGTGGGAATAAATTCATCACATAACTCTCTACAGAACTGGTAGAATTTTTCTAGTGTATGTGAAGTGTGCTTTTGCCTGGCCACACTGAACCAGCAACCACCAGCACACCATGAAGGATGGATGGTAAGTGGCCAGTACACAGTTTTCTGTCTGTTGGGTTCCAGTTCGGGAGCTAATCATGGTGGTTAGCTCAGTTGGTAGGTTGTTAGTAGGTAGGTAGTAAAAATAGCACTTATTTACATACTTAGCAGTTACATATTTTCCTATTTCTTACAAAATTGGCTACCAAGGTTAAACCAAATATTAACTCAGTTGAGGTTCATCCACAACTGAGTAATAATGGGCATCCAATGGATGGTGTGCTGGTGGGTGCTGCTGATTCACTGTGGCCCCTGGAATGAGGTTTTTCTAGGAGTTCAGCTCCCACAGGAGACTCCCAGGCCCTAGGTAGTTCACTCAGTCCTTACCCTAGGATTGAGTAGATATGTATTGTGTATGGTGGTAGAACATGGAAGATGCTAAACACCCCCTAAAGAGCTCTCTCTAAAGAGCTCAACTCTGTGTTAAATTGTAGTTTTTCACTCAAGGCTTGATCCCTTTAATATCTAAAATAAAAAATATGACTACTGTTTGATGGTGCATAAATGTATGCTACTGGTTGGTACTCTTGCTTTTTATTGAGAGGTGCTCAGTTCAAACTCAGCTGTGGGATAGCAAACCATGTACAACAAAAAAATATGTAAATTCTTTTTTTTGCAGAACAAAAGAAATCATCCAACATAGCTTTACACAACACCATGGAGAGCACAAAATAGGCACACAAGACGACCCTGAAAATGTGACAAACAAAGTTTATTAAGGGGTATTTTGCCTCTTGCACGTATTTGGAATGGAGTCTATAGCTCAGGATTCAGATTTATAAATGTGTTAATTATTTTAACACAAAGATAATGAATCGCTACGAATGAGAGCTTGCTTTAGGCTAGAGTGAACCCAATGGCCACTAGTGAACCATCCATTGGAAGCTTGTTATGACTCAATTGTGCAAACGCATATTAGGCCACTGAGTGTTGCAAAGGCAAACATTAAACAATAGCTATGAGTTAAATTTGGCATCAGTTTTGATGCAATTGGAAGACAATGTCCAACCACAAAAATATTTTAGATTTTTTTATTGTATTCAAATATGATTAACATTTTAAATTCTTTTTGCACAATATTTTCAAAGGAAAAAATGATTTAATGATTAAAATTTCTTCCTTCAACCAAAAGTATAGGGTTTGATTTGTTTTAGCAAATTTTTAATTTTTTAATGTATGAAAAGAAAGCTTATTGCAACTTTTTCAAGCTAGATGCCTCAAGCAAAAAGGGACTTTCCTCAAGGAGAAGAAGACAAAATGGCAATCCTAACCATGTTCCTCAATGGAGCAACTTTATTGAAAAGAAAAGAAACAACTTTCTTGAAGAAGAAGGGGATTAAATTGCCTCGGAGAACAACTTAGGGAGAAGGGGAATAAGTTGCTCTAAGGTCAACTTCCCCTCAAAAACAACTTCTTTATGAAGAAGATGAATAAATTGTCCATGGAAACAATTTCCTGAATGTTTGAGAAAAAATTACAAGGGGTCTCTTTTTCATCATAACTTTTTAATCATGGCTTCAAATTGAAAATGCAAGGTCAATTTCATATTTACATTATAAGAGTTTTCTAAATGATATAAAAAATATTTGATTTGGCTAAAGTGTATCTTTGTATTTTTTTCTCAAACATTTGAAAACTTGCTCCTCAATGATAATTGCTCTTCAAGGGTAAGTGGCTTCTTGGGTTAATGTTGCTTTTCTTTGTGAGGGAAGTTGCTCCCCTTTTCTCTCACAAGAATGGTGCTTTGTGGGGAACATGGTTGGGACTACCATTTTGTTTTTTTTTTTCTTGAGGCATGTAACTTGAAGAAATTGTTCATAGATTTATTTTTTCATCCATTTCATCTATGATTTTTATTTTTATTTTTAAAAATTTGAATCTTATAATCTTTGGTTAAAGGGAGAGATTTTAACCACTAAATCATTTTATTTTTTAAAAACATATTGCGTAAAAAAAATGTTAATCCTAATTTGGGTAAATTATTAAAAAAATCGAAAATATTTTTCTTGCTAGGCATTGTCTTGCAACTGTGTCAAGCCTAGTGCCACATTTAACTAGCAAGCTCTTGTTCAGTGTTTGCCAAGCTGCAAATAGCAATTGAGGTGACCACCATGGTTAGGTAGGGAACTGAAAAAAGTTCCTTCTCCATCCACCAAGCATACAAACTGGTGTGCTGGTGACTGTTGGTTCACTGTGGCCCTGACATTATGCAAGGGTCATGAAGATATATTTTATCATTTTTCCGGGGGCCAAGCTCATAACATGACACACATGCAAACCCAATTCAGGGTTTCTTTTTTGGGGGGTGGTTACATATAAATAGCAAATTGTCAGCAAATTGTCATGTTTTGGGTATATATGAAAATGGGCATTAGCCCTCAAATGTATTAAGTTTGCTCTTAATATAGGGCCCCCATCCCATACAGATTGACTTAGCTTAATAGAAGGGGGAAGCCCACTCAGTTGCACTTGCTTGTGACCTGTTTGTGCCACACAAAGGGGGGGGGGGGGTATAGTAGGCCCTTTGTTTTGTCTGGAGCATCTTTTCATATACAACAACAGTCATGCTAATTTAAAAACACTAGATTTCTGGTCCAAGGAAGGGATCACCAAACTAAACACAAATCAATAGCTCATTAAGTTAAAATTAAGTTAAGCTTTTTGTGGGAAGTTGTGGGTTCATGAGAAATCAGCAGCAAATGTTTAATTTTAATTGCAATATTTAAATATTGAAATTAAACATTAAATGATATAAAAGCCCTAAAAAAGTACTAATACAAACCAAAAAGGAATGAATGGATTATTATTAGTCTTATTCAACAGTGTAAAATTTTCATTAAAATTTTATAATTATAACCATACAACTGAAATTGAATTGGACAGCCCAACTAATACTACTACTACTACCACTACCTAGAGCTTTTGGTTTCGGGTTGATTCTTATGTAGTAAAACCCAATTGATCAAAAGAGTTCCATAAAGACCAAATTCCTCTTCTGTACGGGGTTTTGGTCACGATTCTGTCTGTGCAGTTAATATTCTCCAAGGTTGTTAGTTATTCTTCACTGTAGCAGAAGATAATCGAAAGTAGTATGTATGTACATATGTAAGTACATACATTGTTATTGTGCAGATACAGTTCGTTAGTCGTTATTTATTGGCCCTACCTTGTAAGGCAGGGATATGGTGTTGAGAATCATTCTAGAGTATAGTAGCTTAAGGGATTTTGTTTATGTATACAATCAACTCTGTCAGAAATAACAACAACTATGGAGGAGAGGGCCTGCAAATGTGTTTCCTTTCAAAACACTGTTGTTGCAGGCTCTCTGCTCTTCTTCGTTCATGTATTGTTTGCAGGCACAAAAACAAGCAAGCCAAACACGTGTGAGACACGGTATTATCAATCAGTGCCACACTTGATAGTACATAAATTACGTCACTTCCTTCCTCACTCAACTCGTCGGTCTGCCAGCCAGAACCTCCCCCGCCCCCTGGCATCATAATACACTAGGCGAGCTTTTATGCTAAAGACCTGCTGCCGCTGCTCCTCCTCCTCGAGGGATTATTAGTCAGAGCGAGCTAATGCTCTCAACCCTAGGACATTGGACAATTCATGAACTCAAGGAAATCACACATGCTCTCAACTTCGTGCACAAAGTTGGAACCCAAGGTAACCAACTGGACAATGGGTGATATACAAAGTAGGATGATAGAATACATGAAGTTGGGAGAGTGAGAATTTGGATAAACTCAGGTGGGGAAAATGGGATGACAACAATTGAATTTTGTGAAAAGTGAGAATATGAATGAACTTGAGGAAAATGGGACAATATATATGAATTTGAGAAAGTGTGAGAGAATTTGGATGATTCTAGGATAGTGAATGATCGTGAAACGAACTAAGCTAAACTAACTAGGCTAGTGTAGTTCTCTTAACTAGCCTAATTTGATTTGTTACAAGCAATTTATTTGGGTGTCATCTACCATGTGGATGCAAGATATATATGCATAAAAGAAAAAGGTTACAAGCAATAGTGATGTTATGTCTAGATGGCTTCATTTTTGTCTGTACAAGTGTGCTTAGTGATTAGTATTAGATAACTTACAATGATGAACTTCGATATGCTTCATGTTTAGAGTCAATTAGCTTTATTTTCCTTTGTAATTTGAAACCACCTTCCTTCTCCAAAGGGAAGATGGGTTCATCAATCAAACAGAAATTTTCAAACAAAAAATTAGGTCAAGTTTTTAAATATGTAATATTGATACGGATGATCTATTTCCCACTCATGTATACAACATAAGTATATGCATATATGTATATATACACAACCCTTTTACAAACAATTCAGTCAATATACATATCATAAACTGGTGTATGAATCTAGACCGTTTGTTTGCTTTTCTGTAATAGCACCATGCTTCTTCACCAGACCACACTGGACAAAACCACTTGCTATTCAGAGTATGAGGGAATTGTGAACGACTACCACAGGTGTTACACAGGGGAGGGACTATTAGTGACTCGGTTTAGTCTCAAGAAAGGGCTGATTAAGAGACTTGGTTTAGCCTCTATGTATAAGTAAGTAATACTAGAGGAGCTTTTCTTCTTGTTCTTCTTAGTCATCTCTCTCTCTCTCCTCTTGCTCAATTTGTTTCAATGTCACTCGTGATCCCTTTCTTATCTGCTGTGATGGTAGTTTGCTGGTTCTCACATGTACAGACTCTGTTGTTGTGGCGTCTACTAGGATGACCCGATGATCCCTTTTGATAGAACGCACTCACTCATTTTCAGCATACCATTTTCTCTTTCTCTACTTTGTTGTGTTGCTGCGCTTTGTTTCGTACTTCTACTCTCCCATGCTCACCCCCTCTCGATAATGAATCTTATCTCATTTGGGATGGTGTGACATACCTACTTTAAGCTTCGATATTATTTAAAAACTTGCAAAGCAGACATGTACACAGGGTTTTATGTTTTGATAATGTACTTCTCACCCGACAATTTGGTTGTTGTAAAGGTTTCTTTACAGAAAGAGCACTTGAATATTCAAACCAGGGCCCCCTCATCTGTCCCTAGACAACAATAATAATAATACCTAATAGGTTTTCAAAGCATGCTTCTAGTCTCATAAGGTCTTGTTTTTTTTTCTTTTTTTTTAAAAAGCGGTTGTTTGAAAGAATAGAAAGCCTCATTTCTTCTTCATCTGGGTGGCTTTGGATAATAAAGTTTGACAAGTTCACATAATATCTACTAGCTTCGTCGGTATTTCACACACACCACCCGTGACTTGTTTGGTTGGGTCCAATTGAGTCCCCGCCCCCCAAAAACCCCCTCACCCCAAAGACTTTTAGTACAAGCATCCTTCTTGCTTCAATGGTCTCCCTTTAAAAGAAGAAAAAAGAAAAAAAATACTGAAATTTTAAAAAGAGAATTTTTTTAATAAAATAAAGAGTGAACTGAATCACATAAAAAAATGATTTAAAATTGCCTCCTTCCCCAAAGGAAAAAAAAAGTAAAATTTAACTAAGTGATCAATTAGGGAATAAAAAGAAAATGAAATTTTAAAAAATAAACTGTGAAATCAATTCAAACAAAAGCATTATTAGAGTTTATTAAACATTTCATTGAAAATCCGTAAATTTGTTCCCAACACCAAACCCAGCTTTAAAAATTCACCCTAAAAGATCAAAGAATTAGCAGCCAAGTTTTTAACTGATCAAAAAACTGACTTGGGAAAAAAAAAAAAAAACTGACGTACTTTGTTTGCTTCAAAATTGCCTCACCCAAACGAAAAAGAAAAAAATACTGAAATATGAATGACTGATAATTTAAGGAAGAAAAAAAAGAAAAAGAAAAACCTAAATCAGGTGACTCACAAAACCCCCAAAAAAAATTTTAAAAAAAAAATTGACTAAGGATTTCCTTTCTAAAATCCTAAAATTTTCTCCCCAAAATTACTAAGAATTTAGGATGAAGGAAATATAGTAACCAGATGATAAATCCTAAAATGATAAATCATGTGAAACCCAAAAAAGTAATAATTATTGGAATTAATGTACTAAGGAATTCCTAATTATTTAAAATCCAGAAAAAAAAATCCCCAGGAAAAAAAACACAAAATAAATAACCAAGTGTTCCAACTTCCGAACCCAAAAATTCTTCCCCCTAAAAATAATTCATGTACTTAGGTGGTAGTAGCTAGTAGGCACCCAAGTTTCAAAGTATTAAATTAGCAAAGCCCCTCCATCCTCACCACCAAAGACGAACACTAGCCTAGCCTACTTAATTGGGAAAAAAGAAAAAAAAACAGCCCACAAATACTCCAAAGCGCACTTGTCCTCTTCCTCGTTGTTCTCTACACACACACACATTCTCTCTCTCTCTCTCTCTCCTTCCTCGCTTGCTCTCTTTCTTTGGTCTTTGCATCAGGCCTGCGGATCACGATCTTCTGTTGTTGTTGTTGTTGTGTGTGTATGTGTGTGTGTGTGTGTGTGTGTGTGTGTGTGTTTGTTTGTTTGTCTTCTGTTGTGTTTGTTGAAGTTCTTTGGTTGTTGAAGAAATTCAGTGGAAGTGTTGATGATGTGTTGTTTCTGAGAGTTATATATATATATATATAGTCTGTCTGTAGACTTCAGTTGTGTGTGTGTGTGTCCATGGCGCTGGCTTTGAAGTTCGGGAATTTATGGTTTGGTAACTACGTCGCCAGAGCTTTCAAGATGCGAACTTGTCGAGACTACTGTGGCAGCCGTTGCTGCTGCTGAACCTTGATGACAAAAAAGATTTATTTTACACACAAACAAACAACAAGAACAAGCACAAGAAGCACAAGAACAAGAAGCGCTGGACATTCATTGAAAAATAGCCACAGCAGCAGCATTTGGGTGAAGAAATTGTCCAGAGGAGACATTCTGAGGTAAATGGGGTTGCTTGAATCTTGGAGATCGGTAGATGGGTTTCTTGTGATTTGTTGCTACTAGCTGCAGCAGCTCTAAGCTCGCCAGCCTCAGGTAGTAGCAGTAGTTGTTGTTGTTGTTGCAATAGTCAGTACTGAAGATCTATGGGTTTTCCCGAAGTTCGAGATTGATCACATGAGCTGCTGCTGCTGCTCTTGAATGAGATCGTCGCTGGTCACGGGTGGTTTTGTGAAGAACAATAATTGCATTGAAGGAAGCAGCTTGGATGGATTGCCTGGAGAAAGAATCAGAGTCCCCGTTGACATAGTGGAAATCTTGAGAAAGAAACTCTTGGCGGAGAGCTTGCTTGCTGCATGAATCCAATCGTGTTCTTGAGAGCTGCTCAGGGCACGGATGGTTTTGTTTCCTCCTTGGCTTGGCGATGAGCTTGTGATGAGCTTCGTCATGCATGCATGATGGGTTGTCGTTGCGTGAAGAATTCTGTTGAACAAAGACTCCTGTTTGTATTCCTTTCCTGCAGGCAGGCGCGATCGATCTCATGCTGTGTTGCGAAGCAGCAGCAGCAGCAGTAGCAGAGCTGGTGAAAGGCAGGTAATAAGTCTTCGGTAGTGCTGGTGGAAGTCGAGCTCCGATCAGCTCCAAGCTCAGGGATCCTGAGAGGACTAGAGGACGAGGACGAGCACTTGGTCGACGCGAGCGAGCTGCTGGGAGTGATGGAAGATGTTGCATTATGGCAGGCGTACGAGGCGCAAGCGTCTCTGCAGCAGCAAGCAGCGGCGCTCATGTACAACAACGTTGGGCCTCATCATCCTGATCACAACAACAACCATATTGCGAGCGTGGCAGACCACGGTGGTTGCATGCCACAGTCACCAGCTTTCCTTCCGTGTTGGAATGACAGCAGCAGCAGCAGTTGCAGCAGCTGGTTGCATGCAGCAGCCCGATCAGCTCATGAATTTCACGACATGTCCACGCTCATGTGCACGCCGTCGTCTCTTCACCTTGTCGACACCGGCGTCTCTTTGAACCACCACCACCAGCGGCGGCGACGGCGGCATCCTAGTCGTTTGATCCAGCAGCACCAGCAGCTCGATCAGTCCTCTTCTTCTAGTCCGCCGGAGCTTTCGAACATGCTTTGCCAGTCTGGTGCTGCTGATGGTCTGTGGGGGGGATCTCACAATAGCAGCAGCGGCGGCGGCTCTCTAGCAACCGAGCTCTACGGCACGGGACCTGCTGCTGCTGCTGCTTCAGCGATGCACAAGTTGATGCAAGCCGCGCAGTGCTGCTATTCCCACAACAGCACCGTGCAAGGTCCTGCTACAGAATCGATGTCAATGGCTGCAGCTTCCAATTGCGCATTGCAGCAGCCGCCGGGATACTGTAACGATAGTTTGCAAGCTTCTGCTGCTCATGGCTTAAAGCCTAATGGAGAGACCGCAGCAGCAGCAGCAGCAGCAGCTTCTTATGGAGCAGCTGCTGCTTATTCGATGCAGCGTGACAAGAAGATCTCGGCGCTCCAAGCTCCAGCGGCAGCAGCTGGAACCTCCTGCAGAAAGGCTGTGGACAGAAGCAGTAGCCACAGCTTTAGCACAGTGCCAGGAGGAATGTATGCGACAGGAGGAGGAGGAGGCACAGGAGGTCGGGATTGTCGTCTGGAGGGAACAAATCTTTTGCATCCGCAGCAGCAACAGCTTCTTCAGCTTCCGATTATTCCGGGCGGGGGAGGGATCACAGGAGTGATGAATTCTCCGGCTTGTGGCTCGAGCTCTGCAGCGAGTCTAGGGGCGTTCAGTCCCAGCGGCAATGGGGGGGTTGCAGCAGCCACCAATGTTGCGCAGCAGGAGATACAGCGACGGGTCACGGGCATTGCAGCAACAACAGCAGCAGGAGGGATGAAGAGCATGGCCAGCTTCAACCCAGGTCCCTATGTCAGCAGTGCTGCTGCTGGTGAGAGGCAGGATAGCGCCTTAGCAGCGCGTCGAGTATGGCTCGAAAACAAATGCGGCAGTTCTTCTGCACCCACCACAGATTTCAATGCAGCACAGCAACTAGCCTGTGTATCTGTTGTACAGCGGATTGCTGGATCAAAGCAGCAGCAGCAGCAGCAGCAACAACCGGGTGGGATCAAATCAGGAGGAGGAGGAGCAACGCAGGTGCCAAGGATTGAATGGTCTTCCGGTATGTCTCCTGTGACTGCTGCTGCAGTGGCAGTTGGAGCTGTGCAGCAGCTAGGAGGCAGCAGAGTCCACACAGGGCTGCAGGGACCCGTGGATGAGAAAACAACAAGCATTGTCCTGATGCAGCAGCCAGAAACAACAGCAACAACTTCTACCACCACTTTAAAGTGTGCCTTGCCGAGATGTCCTCCTGCTGCCTCCTCTGGAAACACAGCATTCACCAATCCTCGCAAGCGATCTATCTTGGTGAGATCCTCTTATCCAGTGTGTGCTCTCTTCTTCTTCTTCTTCTTCTTCTTCTTCTTCCTCTCTGGGGTGACCAACAGATGTCTCAGGAGACACACCACACAAATCAAGCCCATGTTCTCTTTCAGTGAGGTCCTTCCTTCACATCAGGATCCATAACATTCGTCTCAAAGCCCATGTCTCTCTCACTTTCGAGGTCCTTCCTTCACATCAGAATCCATCTTCTTCTCAAAGCTCATGTTTCTCTCTTTCAGTAATGTCCTTCCTTCACATCAGGATCTGTCTTCTTCACAAAACCCATGACATTCTCTTTTGAACAGTGAGGTCCTTCCTTCACAAATCACACTGCTTGTGCAGTGAGGTCCTTCTCACTGATTATGTTCTTCATAACTAGATCCATGTTCTCTTTCAGTGATAACGTTATGCTTCTCATCAGCAGGATGTGTCTTCTTCTTCACAAAGCCCATGTTCTCCTTCTACGGTGCTCAGGTCCTTCTCACCAGGATCCAGTCTTCTTCTTCCTCAATGTACATGTGCTCTGTCTGTCAGTGAGGTGCTCCTCATCAGGACCCCATTGTTCAGATGCACAAAGCCCATGTTCGTTCTTTCAGCAAAGGTCCTAAGAGTGAACATCCAGCAAAAGTTACCAAGATTTAAGTTTTTCTTTGCTTCGATGCTCTACAGAGTTGACATTGATCCAACAACCTGAGAAACTCTTATGGGGATATTACTGCTGTTACCAAATTTGTTGACAAGTCTCTGATCTTTGATTTTTTCTAAGTTAAAAATCTGGATATGGTCATTACATAGATGTGCAAGCTTCACAGCATGACATACATTAGACAAGTCTCTAACAGGTCTCCCCTGATCAATGTTCCTCCACATGGGTAATGGACAATGAAGTATGGATGAGGAGCCACTGGCACATCCCCACTTTTACTCTTGTTGACTACTTCGTTGATTGCAGAAATGGAACTTTGCCAGCAGGCACTGGAGGAGTGTGTGTGACAAGCAAGTGCATGAAAGAGACTAAGGAATTTGTTTTGTGGGGATGTATGGATGCGGGGGTTGTCTGTGTTGTATTTTTCAGCAAGGGGACAGCTTTCAAGGAATCTTTCAGGATTCAGGGAAGAAGTCAGCAGCAGCTGGAGGTATGCTGTGGTCAGGTCAGGATCATGGGTGCAGCCGATTGGAATACCTGAGCACGGCAGCCCACAAGCAAGTTTCACAGAGCACAACAACAAGTGGGAGCAGCAGGGCTCTTGGCCCTGCTCTTAACACCAACCTGAAACCTCGCGCACGTCAAGGCAGTGCCAATGATCCACAAAGCATTGCTGCTCGGGTATAGCTCCACTCACACAACTTCATGTTGTTCTATGAGCACAATTTCAACATGCATTCATATCTCTGAGCCAAACTTATATAAGAACTACTAAGAGAGATTTCCTTTGGTTAAATCTCAAAACTCTGAAGATGTGTCTTTATGAATATATTTTGTTGGTGCTACAGGTCCGTAGGGAGCGAATAAGTGAGCGACTCAAGTACCTTCAAGCGTTGATACCTAATGGGGATAAGGTTTGCAGTTTCTCCCAGTGTACATAATTTATCTGCAGTCCAAGCAACAACTCAGATGCTTTTTACTGCAATAACCAGCTAAAAAAATTTATTGTCTGATTCGAGAACCAACAGGAAACCTTTACAAGAAGCTGGCATTGATATATTACAGAAAAAATTCCCTGCTCAAAATCTCCCTTAAGAAGGATGTTCCAACACCAAGCTTGTAGTTTTTTGTCAAAGATAGAATGTAACCCATCATGTAAATGATCCATCTGTCATCACCACTAGCTGCTGCTGCTGCTGCTGCTGCTATTGTGGAGGAGTTGGGTAGAACCTGTAAGTGTGTGAATTTGACTACCAAGATGGTTTAGATGATGAAGCCTACAAAATTGGGCATGCATTTTTCCACAGGTGGATATGGTGACGATGCTTGAGAAGGCCATCAACTATGTCCAGTGCCTTGAACTTCAGATTCAGGTAAGCTTATTAAGTTTATACTTGCAAAAGACATGCAGTCTATCTCTGGGTTACATATTTTATTCCCAGTCTCAAGACCAACAAATTTGCAAAGCCTTGACTACATTGGAGAGTGGTGGAAAACATGGGATTCAGAATGATGAGCATAATAACTGCAGACTCTGGAGGGCTACCATGCATGACGCCTACAGAACTATCCAATCTGTTTTTGTGACCATGTATTTCTACATGTTGCAAAGTCCCAGATCTGATGATGGTTAAGGGAAGTCAATAGCCACTGCCAACTGTGTACATGATGAAAAGAACTTGGTACATGGTACACAGTTTTTGAAAGCTGAGAATGACTGTCTAATTTTTCCAGTGTACTGAATTGAGAGAGAGAGAGAAAGAGAGAGAGAGAGAGAGATGTCCCTGAAATTTTGTGTCATTAATATGTAGTCCCTTCACCCCTGCCAGATGCTCAAGGACGACTCCTTGTGGCCAAAAGCGCTTGGAGCATTACCAAATACAGTCCAGGAGTTGCTGGAACTTGCAGGACCAGAATTTTCAGGGGTGGTGGCAGTGGCACAAAGCATGAAGCCAGATGTTGTGGAAGAATGCAAACCAAAACCTAGTGTGGAATTGATGGAGGAAGATCCTACAAACCCTCCACCTCCACTCATACTATAGAACAAAGCTTTTAGTAGGATGGTTGGTGCTTAAGAGTTGTGTACTTTAAGAAGAAGAAGAAGAAAGAAACCATGACCCACTTGTTGTTAGTCTTCCTCCTCCTCCTCCTCCTCCTTCTGCTTCTTCATCTTCTTCTTCTTCATGTTCATGCAGACTAGTCATGGCACTGTAGAGCTTCAAGCAAAATAATAGAATTGGGAGGGCTTTCTGTGAACCATGGGCAGATCAAAATCTGTGCCTTTTGTTCACCTTTAACCCTAACCCAAGTTAATAGAATCAAGGGACCCCACCCCTTTGATTTTCTCCAATTTCAGCTAGAGTTGTTTTTGTGCCCCTCTAATTAGATGTTATCATCCTTTATGGTGATTTTTGTACCATGGATTGTTGCTAGACAAGCCCATGTTATTATTATTATTATTATTTTATTTTTATTTTTTTGATGTGCCTATGGCTGGCATGTTTGTATTTTCATATTGGCCCCATTACAACGAAAAGTATCTTTGCACAACAAGTGATTTCACTCGATTTGAAATGATTCCATTGATTGCAGTAAACAAGACTTATTCAAGATTTAATGAATTCATTAGTCTAGTGAACAAGGATTATTGAACTGCACCCACATTTTATAGTGCTAAATAATATTTAAAATAATAAATACAATAATATTAAAGAACAATGAATAACTTGGACATTATTCTTTAATATTGTTGCCATTCAGGACCTTTAGCTAGGCTAACTAGATCTTGGCCTCCTACACAAAAGGGACACTTGCATGGGCATCACCACCCTTTTTTTTTCTTTTTTTCTTTTCAAATTGGCGAAACTGTTTTTGCCAAAACAGGAAATTAAAAAAACTCAAGAATTAAGTGATTTTTTTATTACTGCTAGTGTATCTGATCTTAAGCTCAGGTCAACTCTAGTAGTGTAGATTTTGGGAGTTCCATGTAATTGAGGAGCCTAACATCCTTTTATAAAGCAATCTAAACCCTCACAAACCCTCACAATTTGCAAATAAGAATAGTAATTTAATCTTGCAACTTTGCAAATCATTTTTGCCTTGATAAGGAAGGACATGAACTGACCTCTGGGCCTGAGCACAATAAAAAATTGAGATAAGAAGACCATCTCCACTCACACCCCCTTATTTTGGCCCTCTACTAGGGCTTACCAAATGCAACATAGAGAGTGTTAATTATTTTGTCACTTCTCACCCACAAACTTTAAAAAGCTTCTTGAGGGGGGTCAAAAAATAATATTAATTAATTAATTAATAGTAAAATTCTCCTTGAAAACAAACACAAGAATTTCCTTTTTTTGGGCAAAATATTGTTCATTTGATCTTTTTTTTCTTGTCTTTCTCTCTAGTGCATACTTTGTTCACAATTTTGCACATCTAGAGATAAGCTTAAGATCTCGTTTATGATCTTGAATATGATGTGGTCTCACGAGCTTCCAGTATTTCTGGCCAATTGACACAAGGCTGCCTCGTCAATCATAAAAGATCTAGAACAGCCTTTTCTTTTTTCCCGGCTATATATATATAGCCAAAAAGAGAAATTCAATTTAAAAGTTTTTTAATCAATTGTTTTTTTAGATTTTCAATGGCCATAATTCAGCTAGAACTTTAAAAAATCGCCAAATTTCTATGTGACATGGTGGTTCAAGGGGGCAGCATAAAATTTAAAGGGATTTTTTTTTTTTTTTAATTCTTTCATATTTAGCTTGTAGCCAAATCTGGCTAAATCTTCCTATAGATGATCGATATTTTGGCTATAGGTATCACAAAATTGACAAAACAAAAGCATTGCTAGAGAAGAATTTGAGAGAGAGAGGGAGAGACGAGAGTCCGCGTTTTGTGTGTGTGTGTGTGTGTGTGTTTTGCAGAGATCGGAGCAGCGATGGAGACGATGGTGGGAGCGGGCGCACCTGCGTCTGCAAGGGGAATAGACAACGACGCATTGTTTGAAGCGGCAGAGAGCGGAAAAGATGGCGTGTTTGAGGATCTGTCACCGGAGCAACTGACGAAAGCCCGGACGCTTCGAAACGAGGACGACAGGAATTTGCTACATGTAGCTGCATCTTCCGGTCATACTCAGGTTTTTGTTTTTCCCTTTTCACTCCTCAAGCTTGCTGAAATGAAATTATTGTGTTATACTGTTGGGAGGATGAATGCACAATTTGTTGGTGATGTGAAACAGCTCCTCAGGGTTTTGTGTTATTCGTATCAGGTAGTGAAGAGATTAGTGGAAGGCATATCGGATACAAGTGGCCTTGTAAACGTCAGCGATGAAGAGGGATGGACGCCGCTGCACTCCGCAGTGAGTAGCGGCAGAGAAGCCATGGTTGAACTGCTTCTTGATCTTGGTATGTACATTCCTGGCTCTAACTGCAGAATTGGATTTGTAGTTCTGGATATAGGGTTAGGGTTTGGTGTGCATCACTGAACTAAGATGAGTATCACAAGAAGGAGGCCAGTAGTTGCATACATAATTCATTATTGGTTTCTGGGGCACACAGGTGCTGATGTTGCAGCTGCGAACAAAGGGGGCCGTGTCGCACTTCATTACGCAGCAAGTAAAGGCCATGTTGCAATTGCTGACCTCCTCCTGAAACGTGGTGCCAAAATCAATCAGAAGGACAAGGTCTTGCCCTCTTGCAACATTTTTTTATTTAACCTTGGACTTCTGCACTGGTTCTCTTAGCCAGAACCTTTAGCTCCCTGGTGATCTGGGCTGTGCAAATTGCAGGTTGGATGCACAGCATTACATCGAGCAGCAAGTGCAGGGCAGTCAGACATTTGTGAGTTTTTGTTGGAAGAAGGTGCAGATATTGAGGCCACAGACAGGATGGGTCAGACCCCCCTTATGCATGCTACAATCTGTGAAAATCGTCAGGTTTCTACTCACACCTCTTCCTCATGTCTGTTGTCTCTCTTTGCTGAGCACTGTGAAGCCATGTTTGTGGGCTGAATGTGTGTATCTCATGACTGCCTCAATTTCAAGTGCAACTGTTGCCTGGTGAAAAAGATGGCATTTAAGGTGAAACGTAAGCAATTTCTTGCCAGTTTCAAGCATACCTCTCCAGAATAACAACCTACCATTTGTATCAGCTTATGGTTTGAGTTATATACTAGGTTAATTGGATTTTGTTTCACACTTGCTAAAGAAGTCTGTTTGGGGGATACAATATGCAATGTGGGGGCAGGTGGCTTTGCTGTTGGTGAGACATGGAGCAGATGTAGATGCTGAAGACAAGGACAAGTATACAGTATTGGGACATGCCTCAGAACAATTCCGTCCCATACTCATTGATGCTGCTAGAGCTATGCTTGAAGGTTGATTTTCCACCTTCTCTTCTCACCTAGAATACCTGGAACTGGGTGTCTAATCTGGTTCACCTTGCTTCTTACAATCACTCTGAAACTTTTTCAACTGTCCTCTTGCACAGTAAGTTTTTAAGCCAGTTCTTAGACAGTTCTACTTGTGAATATGTACAGAAGTTTTTGAGTCAGCAAGGTATTCTAACTTCAACAGGAGCAATTTTGAGTATTCCTGCCCTCTGACCACAGTTGAGCCGGAGCATTGAGCAGCCTTTTCCACATGCTCTGTATTTCCAACCAGCAGACTTCTGTTGTGGTCTTGAGACCATAATAAAGAAGGAATGCTCCAATGTGGGCACTGCAACTGTGACTAGCTGCCCAGCACAGGTGTTTATAATTAGAGTAGGAAGTTATTTGGTCTTTGTGGAGCTTTGTGTACAGTAGCCAGGCTCTCAGGTCAAGACAGAATGGACCAATGAGTGTGTTTTTTCAAGTTAAAATTTTCAAGAGGATAAGACACCATGTATGGACAGACCATACAATGCAGACATTTTCACAGGTATTAAGGCTTCCTCCAATATGTGTGCCAAATGTTGGGGGCATAGAGGATGCATGGAGGACCCCTTACCCAATGTCGTCCTGTGTCTCTGGGACACAGGAAATGCCTGCAATTCAGTTCCATGGAAAATATACACATAAGGTCCCTGATGCAACTGCAGTCACCACTGCTTCCACCAAAAGCTGGATGGCTTTTTACATCCCTCAGTCTGAAATCCAGAAACCTTGCAAATTCACACATGATCAGGCCATGTCTTCTCAAATCCAGAAACCTTGCATTATACCTGTGTCCAGAAATCCAATTCCCAACACCATCAGCCATGCATTCTTCTCCTCAGTGTGCTGAGATTGACAACCCAGAATAAACGTCACCAACTTTCTGTAAGAAGAAGATTTTGCAACAGCAATTGTTTTTTTCCAGTAACCTCTGATCTGTGAGAAGAAATTGCTGCCAAAGTTTCCCAATGAACCCATTCTGGCCTTACTACAAACTGCAGGAACATCAACTATATGAAACCCAATGCCTCAAGCTTCGCTCCTGTCTGAAATTGCTCGATGCAAATGCAAGTTTTTCGGATTTCACAATAGAGCATGTCCAGAATTGGATTTCTGGGGCTAACCTGTAGAGATCTTGTTACATGGAGTCCATTGAACAAGATCTCTACAGGTTGCCCCCA
>Ga0116227_10003874_pt1 | contig 32833 bp, 20 predicted proteins | sample S1TSphgellanicum_FD_89693 | JGI IMG/M metagenome (GOLD analysis project Ga0116227, IMG submission 89693) | Host-associated microbial communities from peat moss isolated from Minnesota, USA - S1T2_Fb - Sphagnum magellanicum MG | ecosystem: Host-associated > Plants > Peat moss > Unclassified... | reverse complement strand
TATATATATATATATATATATATATATATATATATATATATATATATATATATATATATATATATATATATAATTTTTAAAAAGGTTCATGACTTTCACATAAATGCACATTCTTTTTCACAAAAAAAATTTCCTTTTCATTTTTCAAAAACAACACAAAAATACATCATTGAAAATAAACCAAGAAAATAAATAAGTTTGGAATGAAAGAATGAACCCAAGGGATAAAAAGAAACCAAAAGTGGTTTCCCATCACATAAGGGTTTCCCATATCCTTTAATATTCCCCCACCTTGTCTTAATTTACTCCATAAGACAAAACAATACTCAAATTCACCCAAATCTTATCCTAATCTTCCCCAAATGTCCCTTAAGTGATTAGTCAACAAACCAATCACAAACCTACTTAACTACCCAGTTAGTTTCATCCCCTTTAATAAACAAGAAATGATAAGTGAAAACTTACCACTAGTAACTAGGATGCCCACTAAGCTCATTAAGGTAGGAGATATACCCTATTAACAAATTAACCTTTTATCTTAGTCCATTATTTATTTTTTATTATTTTTCCTTAGGAGGATAATTACTACCTTGCAATGGTAACTATTATTTTGTGAAAGTAACTACTACCCTATGATAGAAACTATTGTCAATTAACAATAGATTTTAAGCATTTGACAATTTGTTTAATGTAACATTTATTTGAATGTTTTTTTCAACATGTATTTTCAATCTCTCACATTCTCAGGCTTTTGGCAAGTTATTCCTCACTCCATGGCATGTCACAATGAAGAACAAGGATGGCAACTCCACATCCAAAAGCAAGTTGGAGCCATCAAAAAATCAATCCCCACCTGAAAATTCATTTTAGTTAAACGTTAGGGATCTAAGCAGCATGATGACTATAGAATAAAACACATTGAACAAGCAAACATGTGAACATGAAAAAGTCATCTTGGAAACAATCTGAAGCACAATGTTACATTGCACAACAAAATGTAAAAATAGAGATATTTAAAAACTCCAAATGAACACCAAATTAAATGGGTGGCATTGGGATGCATACGATTTGAGTCAAAAATTAATTAAAAAGAACCCATTAGTGGAATGTTTCTTCCTATAAGAAGCAAAAGACATCATGATCCTGGGAAATTGACAACTATGGGGTGAACGACAAAACTATTCATGAATGTGAATGAATTTTGAACCCAATAAAAACATAGAAAAATGTATGTGTTCATCAATTGAACCATAACATTGATCATCACTTAGTCCAAGTTACGTTCATCGAACTAATCTACCAATGGATTTAAGACCTTCAAAAAAGAGATTATGCAAGTTGTGGTTTTGGGAGTTCCTTGTCAACATTCACTCAAACCTCTATTTAACAAGGAAGGCAATCAAGGACCCACGGCTAAAGGGTAAGTTCTTTTCTTGTAAAGGCTTGGAGGCTAAGTTTCATTGTTCATGTTTCTTGGCCCAATTCAAATGTGTGGGTTTACAATTCAATCCCCTTACAAAATAATGTGTGGGTTGAATTCAATGTTGGTTTAGTATTGATTTTTGAACATACCAACTTAATCTTGGTATCATTTTTTTTTTTTAATTCACAAAAGGTTGTACTTGTATTGGATATCTAAAAAAAACTTTCATACAAATTTGGTCCTAGAATTGAATTCAAGATTAATTTTTAACTAGTTGACAGATATAAATATGTCCTATATTGAAAATGGCATAAAATTCATGTAATATTGGTTTTATTTTAGGTTCCTACCAAATTAATATATATTACATGTATTATTTAAATTCACAATGAATTGTTAAGTCCTTGCTATTAATGTTGATATATAACACATGTTTATATGTTAAAACAACATTGGTTTAATTCATCAATAGGTCATGTTAAATAATTTGCATAATAGAGATTTTTTAAAATACCCACAAGCGAACACCCTATCACCTTAATATTGGGGATGCATTGCATGATAAGGTGTTGGGCATTTTAAAATGAAAATAGTTGAGGACCAAACTCGTTTTTGCACTAATTTTAATGAACAATGAATTTTATTCACATTTTTTATTATTTTCATGTGGAGGTCTAACATTTTTGAAAAAAATATTGCTTCTATTAAACTTTGCAAAAAACAATTCTATGTTTGGCAAAGTATCTTGTGTGAAGAGTTGTGTGCATTATCGTTTGAAAGGTGGAAAAGAAGGATAAGTTTGTTGATTAAAATAAATAACTCGAAAAAAAAAAAAATGTTTGGTGAAATCATGAAGCTAAGATTATTGAAACCTAAAAACATTTTGGGAAAAAATCACAAAAGGAGTTTGGGAATATGGGAACTGTCATTTGCTAAAAGTTGTGTTGTTTTTGCATAAAAATTATAACATGGACTTGAAATGAAGACATTAACTACATAATTTAACAATTGTAAAATGTGGCATTGTTAATCTATGAACATGAATGGTGAATGGTTAAGCACAACAAAATGTTAATGAATACAAGGAAAATCAATGAATGGAAACACATGGATTTAAATGGATTCATGAATACAACAAATGAATGAAATTTTTTTAATGAACAATGGATGAATGGAAAATTATGGATCAATAAATGGAAATCTTAAATTTTAAACAACTAAATCACAAAAACGTACAACCAAATGGATTGCCTAAATGATGTCCAAAAATGGCATTTACAACATATGTAGTAATATTTGTAAATGAGATTATTAAAAACAAATCCCACGAGTTTAAGATATATCATTGACAAGACTATTGGAAACATTTTATCAAATATAGATATGTACTTTAGACAATATTATTTAATAAATTTATCAAATATGTAATTTGATGACTTATGCATTACACAATGGATTTTTTAGGGGATTTAATTGAGGCATCTATATATATATATTCTTATTTTATTTCTGAAGAAATCATTTTAACACAAATTATGCATCATATTGTTGCAACTTTTTAAATTATTGATGAATTGTTGGGTGAAGTAAAATTTATTTTTAAAAAGTTCTTATGGGTGTGCAAACATTGCAAAGGATGACAATGATGTGAAAAAAATAAAAACATAAGGAAGGGATTGGAAAAAGATTACAATAATGTCAAAAAATGTCAAAACGTTAATATAATTAATGTTTGCAAAATTAAATCATAGGTCTTGGATTGCACACAATACAACATATGAATATTTTGATCATAAAAGGCAAAAATGAACAAACACTAAATCATGGGTTAATGTGCAAAGTTTCATCACTTTGTGAATGTTAATATGGTATCAATGCGATGACAAAAGGGAGGATGAATTTTTTTTTAAAAATTCCAGAGTAAAAACTTATGCTTTGACACAATGAATTGACATCACAACACATTTTGGGTTTTGCAACTTTCATTTACAACTTATGAATTATTAAACCCATGTTGTTTCACCCATCAAATTGTAAAGGATAATGATGTGACATCTAGTTGCAAAAATTAATCACATTATCAATTAGTTTTTTGCTAATTTTGTAACAATATTGAGATTCCAGCTCATAAAGTTTCATAATGTGACATGTAAAATGTCAAATGGTGTGAATACCTAATCATTTTATTTGATTAAATGCTATAAATGATGTCTTCATATAAAAATGACATGTGTGTAAAAACCATTTACACATGGTCATTTATGAATTGCACATGACCAAAAGTGAATTGGGTGTAAAATTCACTTGTCAAAATTTTATCAAATGTTTAAAATAAATAAATATGTAAATGTTTGGGTCAATTCACTACACCAAAACATAACATATATACGATTACATATCAAAATTCAAGCTAATATATGTTAGGCCACCTAGGTTAAAAGCATGGGTTAAGTAAAAAATCAGTTAACATAATTTACACACCTTACTTGTGAATAACCATATAAAATTATTTAGCCTAAATTAAGGTAAATAAGTTACAAAAATAATGATTTGAACCTTTCACCTTCACAATGAAGTCCAAAATCTTTGTCACAACAACAATTCTTTTTATGTAACATAAAATGTAACCACATTTTAATTAACAAATTTTCTAACCCACTTAAATAATTCAACCTACCCTACGCATATTTAAATTATATTTGCATTTGTAATATTTGTGATGCCATGTGTGACGTTATCATTAAATAAACAATGAATTATATTCATAATGTTCATTTAATGATTACATGTATTTGTGTTTTATTGTACCAATGTGTCAAAGTTTAATTTGATATCTTTTCATTTAGAGATGCAAACATTCAATATTAATCACACAATGGGGATTAGTTGTTATTGCCACTCGTCATGATTATTTTGGTCACAACAATGTATGTGTGGGTTTTTTCATTTCTCTTGTGATGCCACTTGTGAGTCTACCATTAAATAATTAGTGACCTACAATTGCAATGCTCATTTGATAATCACATGTATCATGTTTTGTTACATCCATGTGTCAAGTTTGTATTTGATATTTCTTCATTTAAAGATATTAACGTTCATTACTAATCATTAACAAGCACTAATTATTTTGCCACTTTTTTTTATTATATTAAGCATAACATAACATCTTTGAATTTTGTAACTTTTCTTGTGATGTCATGTGTCAATCTATTATTTGATAATTAAAGATATAAAGTGATAACATTTATAGTTACATGTAACATCTTTTGTTACACCCATGAATCATGATGTTGATTATAGTCATAACATTTTATCATTAAATAGTTTCCTTTTGGGTGATGTTTTCTACAATTGTTGCATCCCCTTTTGGATTTCCACCATGCAACATTTATGTTTCTAAAATTATTGTTGTTGCAAGTTTAGAGGCTTTTACATTTATTGTTGCTAAAGATGTTTGGCCTTCTCATTAAGTTTTGTTTTTTTCATCTATTAGCCCTAGACTAGTTGCCTTGGATTGCCAATAAACATGTGATAGACAAATCCTATATAAACATCCTTATAAACTACTAATCATTATCGCCCTATACATCTCTTCATCAGTTGTATATTTGTCTACCATTCTTTTCAATTCTATTAGTAACATATAATGCATTAAGTTCCACCATTCATCCATATTTGTGATTTGCAATTTCAAATCATGTTGCCTTGTGTGAGATATTTATGCATCCAACTATTACATGCATAATATCACACAAAAAAGTTCGGGAAGTGAATGATATAATGGTAGTGATTGAGTTGTAACTTAAAAAGTATGACAATTCTAATTTAGTTTTTCATAATATGGAAAATTTAATTTTCAAGTTAGGTGTATATTAATCAAATGAACATGTTAGCAATTCTTTATCACTTAAAATGTTGTATTCTCCTCAAAAAAGTTCCAAATTGGATATGTAATGGCTAAAATTAAACCTATCTTACATAATTGATTATAAACTAAACATCATTGCTTAATTGTGAGGGAAAAAATCTATCACATGATTAGAAAGAAGGGGATCCAAAAATAGTGACATTACACTTTTATTCAATCAAAATGCCATCATTTCTTCATATAATCTTGGAATTCAACAAACAGGGGTTATTTATGAAATTAACAACTAATTACATAAACATGAAGAAAGTTAACTTAAAATGATAAAATGTCGATTTGCCACATCCTCCACAAATTATCTTGGTAATAAACCCCCTTGAGTTCTAAAACCTATATATTTCAAAAAACAACTCCAAAAGCTTTAATTTTTTGTGAACACGTTCATTAGGTGTTAATTTAATGTTGTGTCAAATTTCAAAACAATTTACTTTTATAGTCGAAAGATCTAAATGCTAGAATGGGAAGTTTAAATATTGGTTTGTAGTAGATGTCTTCAAATTCTAACAACCTTATCTCCTAACTAGTAATTTTAATCATGTTAAAACTTTGTGCAAATGTGTTTTAAATATTAATATATTATTGTTTCAATTTTCAAATGAATCCCTTGTTGCAATCATCACTTCTTGAATGTATAATGGACATTTAGAGTCTAAATAAATAATTTCACTAGAAAATAATCAATTCTAGCTCATTCATATTCAAGTTATTATTTCTATCTTCATAATTTTATCCCTTGGTTTTACCTTTTTTAGACTATGCCCTGTTTATTATTATCACACTAAAGAAAACATCAAAGCCCAAAGGAAACAAAATAAATTTTTGCCCTTTTTCTTTCAACCCTTTCAAAGAGTTTCCCTCTTTTAAAAAACGAGCTTTTACTTTTGGCCAATGAAGGTGCAATGAATATTTTCCCTTTCTTTTCTTTCAATCAATAGCTCCTATCAATTCATGAACTAATAATAATTGCAAGGAATTGGTCATCCTCCAATCAATTCAATATGAAATTTTTATTTATAATGGAAATGTTTGTTTTTTCCTTCACATTTAAATTTGGCTTCCTTCATCGCTCAATCTTGATCCTCACCCACAAGATTAGATGGAAGCCACCATTTTCCATCACAAAGGATGTATTCATTTTTTATCCTAGGTGTGGCTACACCATTTTTTCCCCAATACACACCATTTTTACCATAGGAAGTTTTGGTAAATCCACCTTAACCTTCGTATGATTTTTTCAATTTTTTGTTTATTCAAATCTAACCTAAAGGTTCAATATGTTAAATTTAATGTTCAATGGTTTTAAAGTTTAGAAATAGTTGTTACACCTTCATGAATCAAACATTAAACTATTCCTAATTTTAAATTCTTAAATATTTTTTAAAAATTATTTCATTTGAAAAACATCATAATTAATATGATGGTGTGATGTAGTTTAGAATCGCGTGAAGTTTAAGTCATTCAAGAACTTTCTGATTTTTTGTTGGGTTTGAATTTAATATAAACATCAAGGGTTGAAAAAGGAAGTAGGTGGATGTAAGGTGTGCCTTTTAATGACACGAAAATCCATAAAAACAAAGGCTAAAGGAGATGTCTATGTCCAACTTTCAAACAAGGAACAAGACAAAATTATGTGATTTAAAAATAAGAACACAAGAATTAAAAACAAAAACACAAGATGTGTAAAAGCAACGTGGAAATGGATATTTATTATGTTAACATACGCAAACATGAACATGAAAAGAACATGTTAAGGCTATGGTGTAAGATCGTGTTTAAGACTAATGTTGAACAAATTAAAGGAAATGAGGGGTCTTATTTTTATTTATACCCCTTTGGAGACTTAGTTTAAGGAAGCTTTCAAAGAGGCTTTTATGTGTGCATTGAGTAAAAAAACTTCTTGAAAACTTTCCTACCTAGGAATCAACTATGAATTAATTGAAACTTAATTAAAAGTTAATTGAGATTTAACAAAAAATTTAATAGGAATTAACTTGTCGTAACCCTAGCCTTGGATTCACAACCAAAACAAGGGCTTGCAAAGGTGCAGGCCAAGAGTGAAGCCTGGGAGTCACATTTCATGCTCCTGGAAGTGTAGGAGAGTATGAGGGAATGAACCCCCGCACTCCCAAGTGAAATCCCACTTTGGGAGTTGGAGTCCCGATGGATTCTCGAATCTTCAGAAGGAGATTGCAGGGGTCAAAATTCATTGGATTAAATTTTTTTTTATATCATTAGAAAGATCTGGAATGTAAATGTTTAAAATGGTCTTGCATGACCCATTTGGGTACTTAAAACATAAGTTATGGCCAAAAGAAGGGTTGGGAGTCAAATTGTTAATTTGACTATCGACCATTAAAAATCAAGAATTGCCCTGATTTATTTATGTGTATATGGCGTGCCACATACCATTGGAAAGTTCTCCACAACTTTGTTTTAGAACTCACCTCAATCAAAGGTCTACACACAAAATTATGGGCCTCCAAAGTTGTCGGAGTCCTAATTTTGAGAATTTCGAGATTCCTAATTTGGGAGTTTTAGGATAAAATGACATTTGGGTGCTAGACCCGTGGCTAGATACATAGAATACTATAAGGGGGAGGTGGTGCCTTCCCCCAAATTTGGGCGGTGGTGAGTCTTGTTAGTCCGTGTTTGCCCATGGCTCATCCTTGTACCAAAAGTGATCCAATTATGCATTAACCAACTTGTTGTTTGGTTTGTGCAAGTCTGTGTGAATAATTGACTTATTTGTCATTATTTGTAGTCACTATTTTGGAGCTTCAACACACCCCTTTGCCCCTGAAGTGTTGGGAGCCAAAAAACATACCCAACTCCTCATCCTTTTATTATGTTCACCTTGGATTCACATTTGAGTCTATGAAGGAGCTTGGGAGTGCGTCATAACTAGATTTAAGTAAGAGTTAATTGGGAGTTAATTAGGAGTTAACTCGAAGTTAATTCCAACTTAATTAAAAGTTTAATTAAAAGTTAACTAGAAATGAACTATGAATTAAGTGGAAATGAATTAAAACTTAATTAGATGTTAACTAAAATGAAATTGAAACTAAACTAAAAGTTAAGATTTTATTACAAATCATGGATGATCATTCAATTAAATGAACTCCATGGCATTGGCATTTGTTACAATGCCTTCAAGTTGATTTTTAACAAATCACTTGACTTTGGCATTGTTGATTGGGGCCAACGCATGTTCCTTAGTGCTGGTGTTGGAACTCAAGTTAGTTGTAATTCATGAACCCAAGATCATGTATGAAAGTGTTTTTGAAAGTGATGAAATCGTGATGTTAGTTTAGTCCATAGTTCTTGGGATTGGGCTTTTATCGATAATTTCAAGGTCCAATGTTTCAAATCGAAGCAAAATGCAAAGTAGAATTTTTCATTTATATTATGCACTGCATTTAAAAATTCTTGTAGTTATGACTTAATGAAATTCAAGGCTAGTGGTTTAGAAATGACATGTTTTTCTAAAACACCTTTGAAATTTATAATAACTTTTAACACCACAATCAAATACATTTAACATATATGTCTATTTGTGATTCTTACAACTAAAAACTTCAATAAAATTGGCATCATTGTTTTCTTGCCAAAAGCTTTCTATTTGTATTGTCCAAAATGTTGAATATATTTTTGTGTCAAATTAATCCATTTAATTAATCTCCACATAATTGATCAACAATTTCACATAATTTCATATCAAGAAAAATAACTAAAATGAACACACCACTATCCTAATATTATTTCAATCAACTAGATACCTTTTCCTTTAATTCAATGATTTAAAACCTATTTGTTGAAAATTCACTAATGTATGATCATTTCACCTATAAGAAAACTACCAAATTACAACATACATATCCTAATCATTAAAGTTAGACTCACACCTTGCTTTTAAAATTGTGTAATTCAGTAGCAACTCATCATATTAGTGTAGGTGAAAAATAATGATGAACATATCTATGTTTAAAATTTTTGTTCAACCAATGAAGTTATGCCGCATGCACCCAAGAGGCTTAAACTTTTTGCCTTCGGTGAGGGAGCTGGGGTCTAAGTTTTTTTCATTTTTTGTTTTTGGGGAGAAAGAAAAGGAATCAATTTTGTTGGGCATCCTTTTTTTAAAATGACAATTAACTAACTTATGCAATCTTTTAGACTTTTTGCATCTTTTAGATCAGTTGTGGGTGCATTAAATCTTCCAAGTTTTTTCTTATATTTCATGTTATAGTCATTAGTTAATCACCCAAAAAAAATAAAAATAAATCTCAAAACCTTAGGACATCTTAAAGTTAACAAATATCTCCTTTCTTTCTAACCTTGTTTTTTCAAAGTTTGAGACTACACAAATTTAAGATTAAAACTAAAATCATTATATACAAGTCTTCAAGAGAACTTGCTAAAAGAGGATAAAGTTTTGCAAAAGACAAACATTGTAATTTCACAAAAAATCAAAAATTTGCATAAGTTAATTAATTGTCATTTAGAGGAAAGGCTCCCTAATAGAATTGATTCCCTCTTTTCCTCCCCAAAAAAACTAATTGTGTTTGCCCCATACATGCTTGGTAAAACCTAAAATTATACATGCATGTCGACTATTTTAAGGCAATAATAAATTTTTATAACATAAAAGGCAACAACAACACAAACAAATTAATCAATTAAAAACTAATCTCATTATGATTTTTGTTATTAAATCTTCATCAAAGCCTTACAACTTAATTAAAAACATTTATATCTCAAAAACCAAATTCATATTAAAATTTTAATTTATTTTAAAATTGGCATGTTTTATTTTAACAATTCTTGCATAAATTTTCAAACCAATTTTTTAAGAATCTCATTTTAATAATATTTAAACAAATTGAGATAAATTATTTGTATATTTATTTAGTCATATGAATTTTTTTTACATTTCATAGTGATATGAAACCTTGTGATACAAAAAGGCAAGTGAAAACCCAAAAAAATAAAATGATATTAAATCATGATTAAATCAGTTACCCAACATTCATATTTGGAAAAAAAACCCAACAAGTACATGGGTAGACTTGAAAACAACCCATCGAATGGATGGGTGCACCCAAAATCTACACATGTGTGTCCATTAGCTTGGGGCAATAACAAAATTAAAAAAAACTCAAACCCTTCCTCCCATGGGCCCCTTCACTAAGGGCCCCCTTGTTAAAGGTAAAAACCCTAGGACTTTTGGGTTGCATATTGCATTGCCTCATTGGTTGAGCAAAATTTCTAGATATGTTTGTCACTATTTTTCACCTAAAAACCCAATCTTATACCTCGACAACTACTATATAACTATAATCTTTAAACCCAATGAAAGGTACCCTATAAGGCTATTAAAAAATATTATAGTTAAAATTTAGTTCCTAGTTCATCCCTAGTTTGAGAATTTTGCCCCCCCCAATTGGGATGATTTAAAAAAAACACTGAAAAAATGGGGATGAAATTAAAAGAACCAAATTGGGTATAGACTATAAACTGGGTATTACTTTAAGGATAACTTCATTAACCAACCCCAATAATGAACCCAAACTAGAAGAAAGAGTCATAGAGTAAAACCACAAAGAAAGCCCAAAAAAACCTAAAAAAGACCCATGGATACACTTACTTAATACAACATACTTTTAGGGTTTAGGATTGGGCATAATATTGTGTGTAAAAATCAGTCTTTTTGGAATTAGGGTTTGGTGTGCAAGGTCCTACACTATAGACACTGGAAAAGGGTTGGTGCTAGTGTTTGTTGTTGTTGTTGTTATTGCAGGATCAGAAGTTTCATAGACTTTCGTGTGGAGATATTTTGTCAAAACGCAGAAATGATCAGCATTCAAATATTGGTGAGGAAGATTTCATCTCCGTCTTCATTGTGATGGTTTTGATTTGGGTTTTTCGAAAAATAGATAAGGATCAGAGAAAGTGGTGACAGGGTTCATTCTAGGTTTGGTGTTCTGGACTCTTCTTGATCAAATCCAACCATGAAGATATATATAGATGGACTTGGTGAGATTAGAGAAGTACCTGCATTTTCTCTCCTGTGTGTTCTTTGTTCTGACTCTTTGATCAAATTCAACCATGAAGATATATTGATGGAAGTGATGAGATTAGAGAAGTACCTGCATTTTCTCTCTTGTGTGTTCTCTCTTCTTTTGCAGAGCAGAGTCGAGGCGGAGTAGAGATGCTTCTTCACTTGAGCTTGTGCCGTATTGATACATAACACACTATAAGTAAAGTGTCCACAAATTTCCTCCAAATAATACTTTCTTTGCTGATGGCCACAGAATACCAGAATACCAGAACCCAGACACACAACACCCTTGTCTTTTAGACTTTTGCGACCCTCAAGGTTTTTTTGTTGCAGTTTTGTCTTCATTTCTGTAAACCCTTTGATGGACACGATCTACCAAAAAAAATAGAAGTCCAAACCCAAGACTCCTTTCTTCTTATTATGTTCGTGAAGTTGCCGAAAGAACAGTCTCTGTATTTGCAAGAAAGCTTGGAGGATATGAAGAGAATAACAACGAGAGGGAGAGATGCACTTGGAAAATAGAGTTAAATAAGACTCGAGAAGAACCTGCTGGAGCACCAGCTCAAGGAGGAGAGAGAGACGAAGAGAGAGACAGAGCGTTGTTCATGGACGAGAGAGAACAGTACCTAAGCAAACGGAAGGACGTTGTTGCGTAGATGGAAAGGGATCGTCGTCGTCGTCATCTCTCTCCTTTTACGTTGCGTGCACTGTGCCACACCAGTATGTCCATGATGATGATGGATGTTGTTGTTTTTGCTATTGTTACGCAGCGAAGGAAGGCAGCACAATTATGACTCTCCCGAGTACGCCGCGGAGGAGCACAGCTCGCGCAACAACAACAGCATTCACAAGATAAGGACTAAAACAATCTTCACCAGCCCCTCCTCCGCCCCCCCTTTGTTTCACATGCCGGTGCGTCTCTCTCCCCCTCTGTGTGTGTGTGTGTGTGTGTGTGTGTGTCTCTGTCTCTGTGCCTCTTCCGAGGTTCGTTCTCTCTTCAGGAAATTGTGTACTGCAACACCAGTGCATGCAACTGTTGCCAAATTGTGTCGCGGCTGTTGAACTTGATGCTCTTGTCCAGAAAAGAGAAGAGGAGAGAGGAATCTCCGAATTCTTTCTTCATATTCTTCCATTTTCTCTTCTATCCGCGTGGGAGATTCCGATCTTCTATCCTTGATATTCTTCGATTTTCTCTTCTATCTGCGTCGGATATTCTGATCTTCTCCTTGATCTTCTTTCATTTTCCTATCTGCACGGGATATTCCGATCTTATCCTTTGTTTGCTTGCTTGTGGTTTGATATAGAAACCCAGAGTGTTGTTGTTGTTGTTCTGGCGGCAGTCTTCATAACCGCCGTGGTGGTGGTGGTGACGATGATGATTTATATATATACTTGAAGATTTGAGATTCTGGGAGTCATGTCATAATCATCGCTATGATCTTTTTTGTGTGTGAAACTCGAAGCTTTTGATCTATTTAGATCCAGTGTTGTCGTCGTCTTCTTCTTCTTCTCTTTAGTATAGGTAGCTTGTGAAGAAGGTGAGATGTTTGATGCGAATTTTCTCTGGTGAGATTTTGCTGAAGTTTCAAACCCTATATCTCTACTGTTGCTGCTTTTATGTAATCCTGGTTTCTTCCATCTGTTTTTTTTTGTTTTCTGTGTTTCTCTTTCTTCCATGGAAGCTTTGTGTTGTTTCAAAGAAGAAGGCATGTATAGTTTCTAGCATGTTAAGCAAATAGGTATGTGCTCTCATCCATTGTTTGCTTCTATGTTGGTTTCAAAATCAGCAGTTACTGTGGGAGTTTCACATGTGAAAAAATCTTGCTGCAGGTTTTCTGTCTCGTCAAAATGATGCCTGCAATCTCTCAGCAAGTGTTGCCAAGATTTGTGTCTACACTCATGTTTTGGATTTAGGTGCAAAAGAAGACAATTTAGGAGTGTTTTTCTATCAACTGAGCTGCTTTTGCAGTCTGACCTAAAAAGTCTTCAAGAGGGAGGAGTTTCCAAGGTGAGGGTTTGTTTTGATGATGATGCCTGGTTCAGTGTCCCCACCCTCCATGGCTTCGAAAAGTTCATCACCATCACGACAGCAGCCATCTGATGTGGAACAAGATGAGAACTTGATCCAGAGGGAGAACCAAAATCAGGAGGAGCAGGCTGAGAGTCAGTCTCATGATTGGAGCTTGCTGTCAGTGGGATTTAATCAAGACCATGGCTGTTTTGCTTGTGGAACGGAGACGGGATTCAGGATTTACAATTGTGACCCATTCATGGAGACATTCAGGAGGGAGACAGATGGAGCCGGAATCGCAATTGTGGAGATGCTTTTCAGATGCAATGTGTTGGCCCTTGTTGGGGGAGGCAAGAATCCTCGCTACTCACCCAACAAAGTCATGATTTGGGACGATTTCCAGAGCAGGTGCATTGGGGAACTTTCATTCAGAAGTGAGGTTCGGGCAGTGAGGCTGAGAAGGGACTGCATTGTGGTTGTTTTGGAGCACAAAATCTATGTTTACAATTTTGAGAACCTGAAAGTTCTTCACCAGATTGAGACCTTGAGCAACATGAAAGGAATTTGTGCCCTCTCACCTGCATCCACTGCCTGTGTTCTTGCATGCCCGGGTCAACGGCGCGGTGAGGTCAGAGTTGAACTCTACAGTGTGAAGAAAACAAGGTTTGTACAGGCACATGAATCTTCACTGGCTTGTTTAACTCTCTCACAGAGTGGGGCTCTGCTGGCCACTGCAAGCACTAAGGGAACCCTAATTTACATCTTCAGCACTGCAGATGGTACAAAACTACAAGAGGTGGGTTCTTTATTTTGCTAATTGCTTTTTTTTTGTATGTTTCTTGTGTGCTCTCCTGACTTTGCATAAAATAAGAAGGGTGACATAAAAAGGAAGGATGGGTAAATGGGATACTGCAGCTACGACGAGGTGCTGACCGAGCAGATATTTACAGCATTGCTTTCTCAGCAAATGCTCAGTGGCTTGCATGCTCCAGCGATAAGGGCACAGTTCATGTATTTGGTATCAAGGCTGCATCAGATGAGGCACGAGCAGAGGCTTTGGGGCCAGCATCTGTCTCACGGGGGAATTCAACACTGCAACCTGTAGGCAGTGGTGGCTCTGGTAGCAGTCTCTTACTGGCTGGCTCTGCTTTCTTGTCTTATGCTGCCACAAATGCTGGTTCATCCCTCTCCTTCATGAAAGGTAACATCTGTCTTTCCTATGTTTTCTTCCAGATATGTTAGATGTTGGTTGTTGCACAAGCATGATGTGTACATATGATGATTATTGAGTAGCATATCTCTAGCACAATAAGGTTTGAAGAAGCAACCGAGAAATTGCAAGATTGTGGGGCTCCATTTCAGACTATTAGGGCGGATGTGGCACTCCTTAGTCGGGTGTGTAGCATATCTCTTGCTCAACTAGGTTTGAAGCAGCAACTGAGAGATTGCAAGATTGTGGGGATCCATTTCAGACTATTAGGGCTGATGTGGCACTCCTTGGTTGGGTGAGTGTTGCAGGGGTCTTGCCCAAGTACTTCAGTTCAGAGTGGTCATTTGCACAGTTTCGAATTCCAGAGGATTCTCGTGCCATGGTTGCATTTGGTCCACAAAAGCATACTGTCCTGATTGCCTGTGCCAATGGAAGGTAAATTTTCTTCCCTTTTCCACTTTTCTTCTTTTTCTCTGTAGGTCTCATGACCTTGTTTCATTTCTAAGTCTTTCTTTATGACCCAGTCACTGTCATGTCTACTCTGCATGTATTGTGTGATTGGTTAATGATGAATGCCAGTGGCACAAAATAAGCTCAAATAATTCAGAAAGCTCTTCAATGGGTAATCATGAATCTGGACTGGTTCAAGTTCAGTTACAAGTTGTGCCTGTGGTGTGGTACTCTGGGTTTGTGGGTGCATGTGACTCTTGATGTAAAATGGAGTAATTGAAGATGTGGGGCTATTATGTGAGGGTTCAGCTTTTACAGGTGTGCATTTGATCCAGTGCAAGGGGGAGAAATGGTCCAACAAGAGTACGAGTCATTCAAAAAGCCTGCAGAGAATGTAAAGGGAGTCTCTGTGTAACATATCATTCAACTTTTCTTATCACTGTCACTGAGGGTCACTGCCATCCACCTCAACTGTATTTGTTTTTCCACCTGATCAGCAATTCTTTTGTCTTCACTACGTCCATTATGATTTGAGAAATGGTGAGCCAGTGGCAATCTCGTCTTACTCCCCTGATTATTGATATTAGGGGTCAGTCTGAATGAAATGAGGCAAGTGACGGTGCAAACAAGAGGAATGGTACAATGGTGCAAGCAGCATGTGATCATATGTACTCTTGACTTATTATACTCGCAACAAACTTCAATGTGATGCATAAATAATCATTCGAAAAGAGTGAACAGAAGGTTTGTCACTACTGATGAGAAGACTGTGTGTGGCTTGGGTGAAGGACCAATGACTACACAGCAACTTCCAAAAAAAGATGACAAGAAATGGCAGTGAGAAGAACTCTGCATAGGGAAAATTAGTAGCCATGGGTAAGAACATGCTAATCTCTGTCATGAATGCTTTAATCAATTTAAGCTTGATGGAAACAAAAATGTACAGGACTTTTATAATGGTTGTGAATTGAACTGACTTTTCTTTGTCTAACTAATGTTTTGCATATTGAATCCTGCTTCCCCCCTGCTGTGGTGACTCTCATGTTTTAAAGTATGGGACTGTTATCTCTTTCAACGAAGGATGCAGATATGATTGAATAGTGATTTGGAACTTGGATATTGTACAACAGTACAAACCTTGTTATGATTTGGACATTAGATGGTGGACCTTCTTGAGGAGGAGGATGATGGGTTTTCAATCATACCCAATGGTTGAAAATGAGATTCCTCCAAATCTTATGATTGTGTAAATGGGTAATTACTAATTGCTGATTATGGTTGAATGAAGTTGGGGGAAGGACAAGGAACCATGTTAAAAAAATTCCACCTTTGGCAATATCCCCAAGGGTGGAGAAACCCATGGTCAAAGGTACTTAATCACACTTCGGTGGCAAACTTTGCATGATAGTCCTTTTGATATTCTTCTGAAACTTGGCTCCTAACTCAAGATTGGTTGAGATGTGTTGCAAGCACTAGCGAAATTATGTAGTTTTTGTAAGCATGAAAAACTAAAAATGGTGAACATGCGGCCTGACTAACCTTAAAAAACCCAAACCCAATTGAGTATGATGAATGGAGCGATTGATTTGTTTTCAAGTGAAATGAATCATGTGTGCTGGTATGCTATATCAATCTTTTTCCTAAGACCTACAAAATTTGGAAAACAGTTTGTATTTTTATACTCAATTTGGAGAAAATGTCATCATACAATGCCAGTGTGCCACATTGTGCTTATGAGTTTTTTTGGAGCAATTTTGGGCAATTTTTCTTTTCTAGTGAAAATTTGACTAATTTTGCTATTTTGTTTGAAATTTTCGCCAAATTCTTGATATCAAAAAATTGAAAAAAAGGAAAAGAAAGGAAAAAACCCTCTGATCCGAATATGCTAGCACATCATAATCCATGACTGCATTGCGATGGAAAAATACAGTAAATCTAGTTTGAAAAGGAAATAAATGGGTGGAAGAAAGGATGAAAGGGGATGGAACATAGGACAAAGGATAGAGGAAAAAATGGATGAAACAGGATGAAAGAAAGGATGAAGGATAGAGGGGGAAATGGATGAAATGGGATAGAAAAAAGGATGAAGGAAGGATGGAGGAAGAGAGGGATGAAATGGGACGGAAGAAAGTATGAAGGATAGAGGGGAAAATGGATGAAGCAGGATGGAAGGAAGGGAGCAGAGAGAGGAAATGGATGAAATAGGATGGAAGAAAGGATTGAAGGAAGGATGGAAGAAAAACAGAATGAAGCAAGATGTCAGAGGAAGGATTGAAGGGAAAATGGATGAAACAGGCTGGAAGAAAGGATGAAGTAAGTAAGGAAGGGTAGAGGGGAAAATGGAGAAAACAGGATGGAAGAAAGAATGAAGGATATAGAAGGGAAAATGGATGAAACAGGATGGAAGAAAGGATGAAGGAAGGAAGGAGAGGGGGGAAAATGGAGAAAACAGGATAGAAGGAAGGATGAAGAAAGTGGATGAAGTGGGATGGAAGGAAGGATAATGGATGGATGAAGAAAGTGGATGAAACATGATAGGTCATCTTGTCGTCGTGTTTTCTTTTTCTTCTTCTGCTGCTTCTTGTTCTGTTTTGTGTCTGTGATGATCTCTTGTCAAACAATCCTCAATCCATAAAGCTTCAGGAATGATTTGTTTCTTTGCAGGCTTGAAACTCTCTCTACAGATCCCCACTATTTTGGCAAACTGTAAGTTGTACATACAGTCTCGCCTTTTTTAATGCAAGGTCATTGAGTGGATGCAAAAGGTTAGGGTTTAAATATCTTTATGATGTTCTTCCAGAAAACTAATCAAAGATGACAATGTGATTGTTGGTGTGTATTATGGGGGCTACTATTTATCCCTAATGTTCATGTTTAATTAAGGTGATGGTCTGATGGTCTGGCACATTGTGAGGCAGGCGCAAAGGTCTATTCTAGAGGCGTTAATTTGTAGGCTCAAATGTGGAACTCTATATCAAGTAGTTATGTTTTTATTAGGAGTTATGGGCCTGGTATCAAGAGTGGGTCATCCTATTGTTTTTAGCAGCAACTGATACAGAAACCTAGGTGACTATCACATTTGTTGTCACAAATTAGTGTACTTACTGCATGCAGGCATTTCAGGCTGTGACCACATCACATTCGGCAGCTCCAACAGTGAACCATGTCGTGGTTTTGGTTCATTCATTGTACCCTTCAATACTGAAACTCATCATTGATGCATGCCCAGGCAAAGTCAGCATGAATAGCCTCACATTTAGACTGTCTTACATTTCAAACTTTTGCCCATCAAGCCATCAGCAGACATATATACTCAAGCTAGAGATGTGCCAAAGCAACATTGTTGTTGGAATGTTTAGATCACTAAAGCTAGAATACAGGTTATAATGTGCAGTGGATTGATGTTACACGAGACATTGTGTTTTTATGTTTTAGGTTTAGATTGTTTAGAACTAATGATGTTGTAATCATCTTTGTTCATGTGTTATGTGGCATGTTTGTAAATGCCACCACCGAAGGCATGGTATGTTCAAGGAGTTGGTCAGGTGGCACTCATCCAATTATGCTAAGCTCAAGTGACAACCCTGCCCTAGACCAGCCACAAGTAGTTTTATGTCTTGTAGTACCCTGGTTCACACATAGGGTTCCTACAAGAGAGTTCAGTGTCCACTCATGTGCGAAGAAAAGAATCGCCAAAATTCCATGGAGAGTTGCAAAAGGAGCTGAAACAGGTTGTGGCATTTGGGCAGCCTGCACTTGTGAGAATCCCCATAGATGAAACTTGGGAGATCGTTAGTGGTAGGACATATTGGCAGCAAAAGGTGCGAAAAGTTGCATTCTCATATTTGGATGTGTTTGGTTGCAATTTTAGACACCACACACCAAAGCAATGGGAGGCTATTCATGGGAGACTTTGCCAAACTTTTTCTCATAGAAGAAATTTACATATTTTTCACTATAGTTTAAAACCAATTTTTAGTTGCAAACGACATTTGTAACTAAAATGCCTTGTAATAGCGTTGGACAAGTTGCATAAAACATTAGTTGCAAATGATGGTGTCATAATGATATCATCACACAGATAATGGATGAAGTATGTATTTGAATTGACTATATTTTTCATTTGTTGACCGTATAACACATGCAACTATCATGCAACTATCATGCAACTATCATGCAACTAGTGAACAATTTATAATGACTAATGTCATGTTGTCATGTGACATATTCAAAGAATATTAAATAAATCAAATTTATTACCAAAATTATTATCTCAATCATTTATTTTTTAAGGTATTTAATTCATACACGTGGATTAATAGTTTTGTGTCACATGGTAACATTTATGATTTTTGAAACATTTAAAATAAAAATAGGTGGGTAGGTAAGTAGAGAGGCTTAGGTAAGTAGGCCTAGGTGGGTAGGTAGGTAAGTCTTAAAACATTTTTGAATTTGTTTTATTTTATTTTGGATTTAACCAAATTAGAGTTAAACTTTTTCAATTGGCTCATCCCATTTGGCAACTCTTGTGTATTTTAATGTTTACAATGCATCTATTTATATAGTTGACACATTTGACAAGGAATCCAAACAATATGTGATAAAAAAATCTAGTTGCAAGTAAATTGCAAATAGTTTTCAACTAGGTTGTGACTAGACTTTTTATCCCACACAATTTGGTTTCCTTTTTCAATTGTGTCAACTCCATAATTAAATAACTCACTCATTGTCTAGTTAAATCACTAATTAAATAACTAATTCACTAACTTCCTATCTACCTACAACCTATTTACTTACTACTTACCTATTACTTAACTATTTATTTACTTATTACCTATCCGCCTATAAATAATAGTAGGTCATAATATCATCAAATATTAATTAATATTTATTTAATAATTAATGAAATATTAAAATGAAATAAATAACTAGTTCATATTAAAAATTCATTAATAATAATGAAAGATTAATTAATTAATTAGTTAATTAATTAATTAAAAATTAAAAATAATCATAATCATAATTTATTTAATATCAATTGATTAATAGCTAGTTCTAGTTTATTATTTACAATTATTTGGTTATTAAATTTCAACTAGTTATTATTCAATTTATATTAAATGGATGATTATTAGTTAATTAGTTAATTAAAAATTAACTCATGAATTAATGTTAATAATTATAATTTATTTAACATGCAATATCAATTGATTAATAACTATTCTAGTTTATTAAGTAAGATTTAATCTTAATGATTAAATAATTAATTAAAACATAATTTATTTAATATGAAACATCAATAAATTGATAAATATTTTTAATTTATTAACTTATATTTAATCTTAATGATGGAAATTTAATTAAAACTTATAATTTATTTAATATGTAATGTCAATCAATTCATAACTAATTTTAGTTTATTAACTAGAATTTAATCTTAAGAAATAAATCAGTAAATAATAATAATAATATTAATATTAATATTAATAGTTAATATCAATCAATTCATAACAATTTTTATTTTATTAAATATTATTTAGTCTTAATAATTATCTAAATAATAAATAATAGTCATTTAGTTAATATGTAATATCAATCAATTATAAATATTTTAGTTTACTAACTAGTATTTAATCTTAATGACTAAATAATTAATTAATAACTATAACTATCAACTAAAAATAATTAAATATGAAATTGTAACTTGATTAATTAATATTAAATGAATAATTAGTTAATATGACAAATTAAAAACTTAAATAATATTGAATTGTGAATGACGTAATAAAAATATTTAATTAATCAGTATTTGATTAATGATTCAATATTTAATAAATAATTGGAATTTATTGATGATTAAATTTTAATTATGAATCAAATAAAAATTAAATCTAGTTTGTTAACTCATATTTAATTTTAATGATGGAATAAATAATAATAAATAACAGTAAATCTAATATTAAATTTCAACTAGGTATTAATTGATATTAATATTCTTGAATTTGATGAATATTTAATTTCGAATTCTTAAAATATTAAATATTAAATAATATTTATCAACTATTAATAACTAGTTACAATTAATTAAATAATTATTCAATGTTAATTAATTATATCATAATTATTGATAAGAAAAAAAATTAAATCAATTTTTAAGACTTTTAATATAGCCTCAAAGTATTTTTTACAAAAACTTTACATTGAACCTTTACAAATTTGTTGATAATATGCATAATAAATATTTATTATAATAGAAATAAAAATTTTAATTGTACAACCCCAAATATGTATGGTTATCATGCTTATTATATACATTGTACATCAATTTGTGAGTCAATTTTAGTTACACATGCAACTAATGGGCGATGGGGGTTGATTCATGGATTAATATAATCGTAGAAACATTCACATAGGAGGCTGAGGAAGTTAATAGTTGCACATTAGTTGTAATGTAGTTGCAAATCCTCCCCAAATTTGGTGAAGTTGGTAAGTAATTGCAAAAGTAGTGGCAAACGACACATAATCGCATGTAGTTGGAATTGGATGGTTGCATATCCCCTCATTTCTTCTAGTGATAGACCCACCATTAAAGCTTGGCACTATGGAAAAAAATATGCAAGAGCAAAAATGGAGGTAGCTTTGGAAGGTAGGAGGGAATGCAGCTAGGCTAGAGGGTTGCCCCATCTATGCATGGAACTCATTGGTGAAATATTGGAAAAGTCCAATTGTTGAAAATGAGAGCAAATGGATGCAAAGTGTTTACGCGATGGTGAGCAATCCTTGGAAAAAAAGGCGGATATCTACGGCTTGTAGCATGTCTTTAAAGGTAGAATAAGTTTATATCTATATTGGTCAATTTGTGGGGTTGTTCATGGAATTCAATACCTCACATGTATACGGTTGCATGTAATCCCATGTACATAATGTATGCCCCATTAGCCATTTATTTCCATCATTGTGTTAATTGTGGAAATGCACACATGCATTGTATATTGTGGTGTAGGGTTTAATAGGAAGAGCCTTTGATAACCACACAAACCCACCACAGATAGTTAAAGCAACAACTTCAACAAAGCGTTTATGATAGGCAAGTGTCCCAACTTAGGTGGAATCAATGTACAAATCCAATGGAATGGAAATAAAATGGAACCCATTTACATTAAGGTGGAATGAATATGAGATAGGTGTAGTTAGAGTGGAGTTAAAGTGAAATGCGCATGCACATTATTAAGTGAAACATCATGAGTTCCATACTTAAATGTAATTGTAGTGAAATGAAGACCTAATGAATGAACTTGAGTGGAACTAATTAGATGTGTGAGTGTAAGTCCAATGGGATGAAAGTGACATGATTTGAGTGAAATGAAATGGATTAATGAAAGGACTTGAGTGAAATGAAATGAATGTGAATGTAAGTTTACTAGAATGATAGTGAAATGGGGTGGATGTTAATGTAAGTCTACTATAATGACAATGGAAAGGCTTGAATGGAATGAAGGGGACATGAATGTAAGTCTAGTGGAATGACAATGGAAGAACTTAAATGCAATGAGGGGAATGTGAGTGCAAGTCTAGTGGAGGAAGAGTGAAAGGACTTGAGTGGAACAAGGTGGATGTGAGTGAATGGGCTTGAGTGGATTGAAGTGGATGTGAGTGGAAGTCTAATGGACTAAAAGCGAAAGGACTTGAGTGGAATGAGGTGGATGTGAGTGAATGGGCTTGTGTGGATTGAAATGGATGTGACTGGAAGGCTATTGGAGTGATAGTGAAAGGACTTGAGTGGAATGAGGTGGATGTGAGTGAATGGGCTTGAGTGCAATGAAGTGGATGTGAGTGTAAGTATAGTGGAATGAAAGTGAGAGGAATTGAGTGAAATGAGGTGGATGTGAGTGAATGGGTTTGAGTGGATTGAAGTGGATGTGAATGTAAGTTTCGTAGAATGATAGTGGAAGGACTTGACTATAATGAGGTGAATCTGAATGTAAGTTTAGTGTTCAATGAAAGTGAATAAACTTGAGTGGAATGTGGTGGATATGAGTGTAAGTCTAGTGTCTAATGAGAGTGGATGAACTTGAATGGAATGAGGTGGATGTGAATGTAAGTCTAGTGGAGGGAGAGTAAAAAGACTTGAGTGGAATGAGGTGAGTGTGGGTGTAAGTCTAGTGGAGGGAAAGTGAAAGGACTTGAGTGGAATGAGATGGATGTGGGTGTAAGCCTAGTGGAGGGAATGGAAGGATTTGTGTGGAATGAGTTGAATGTGAATGTAAGTTTAGTGGAATGAGGTGGAGTTAATGAATGTAAATAAAATGGAACAGGACCTAATGGAAGGATTGAGTGGAAGGAAGTAGATGGGTATAATTCTAGTGTATGTCTATGGGATATAAGGGAATGTGTTAACATGGGTGTGTGGTTGGTTGTGGTGACCAGCAAAGCATGGGGCAACAACTTGCGACAAAAAAAGAAAAGATGTAGTTAAAACCTCCATTAAATGCAAAGTGGAAGGCAACCATCAAAGCAAAGGTTGAGGCCTTGGCAGCTAGGATGGCAAAAGCGGAATCCTTAATGGACTATGGCAAAGATTAAGGCCATGTTGCAAAGTAGGTAACACTGAAAATTACCACTTCGAAAGTTGATGTATAGGAGCCTTGCATCAATAACTCAAGTAGGCATGACAAAAGCGCCTGCTCTCAAGGACGTAACTAATATACTTGTGCTAGCACTTACTACTTTGTCTTCCACCCCCCTTGCATTCCATAATGCCAAAATGTGGTTTTTATGACTAAGACATCTTGTTATTAATGTCCAAACATAATCATGTAATCATATGTGGTCTTTAATTGCTACCATCTTAATGATTATAGTCAAAATTATGACTACATGATTATACATACGACTATAATTAAAACTAAAAATAATTATGACTGAGAATATGATTGTACACAATTAATGTATTCATATTAAAACAATATTTGAATTTGAAATAGTATAACCAAATTCAATTTAGTTTGAAATGGACAAACAAATGTTTAAGTACTCTAGTTTAATTTACCATAACCTAAATTGATTTACTTTAATTTAATTTAGCATAATTAAGATAGTTTAGTTTAATTTAGCTTAATGTAGCCCAATTTAACATAATTTAATATAATTTAAACTAATTTATTTTAGTTTAAATATCCTAATTTCAATCTAAAAAAATATAGGTAACTTAATTTAACTTGGTTTAGCCAATTTTAACTAGTTAAAAAAAACCAAATTAATCAAATTGAAGCAAATTTAACCCTAGTTTAGCCACGTTTTGCTAAATCTATTCAAGTTTAGCCTAAATAATCATGTTTAACCAAATTTAGCCAAGTTTAACATTAATACCCTATTTTAACCTAACTTATTTAAGTTTTGACAAGTTTAGCCAAATCTAATTTAAAAATAGTCATCTAAATAGCCAAATATAATCACAATACTTTAATTTAACTTAATTTCTCCAAGTTTTGCCAAGTCTAGCTAATTTAAAACTACATAGCCATGTTTAGTCAAGTTTAGCCTCAATACCTTAATTTAGCTTAATTTATTTAAGTTTTGCCAAGTCTAGCCAAGTTCAACGTTAAGGTGAGGTTTGAAAGGAAAGGTTTTTACATTTTAGTATTAAAGATTAGTGTATTTAGGTTTGTATTGTAAGTTTTTTGAGTTTATGATTCAAATTAGGGTTTTTATGTTTACAATTTAGGATTTTAGGTCTAAATTACAGCTTTTTACATCTAATTTTTATGGCTTAGGATTCAAATTTGGGTTCTCATGTTTACAATTTAAGCTTTTAATTTTGTATTATAGGTTTTTGGGCTTAATTTTTAGGGTTTAAAAATAAGGTTTATTATTTAGGGGTTAGGATTAGGGTAACAATTTTTAGGCCTTGATTTTTAGGGTTGAAAAATAGGTTTTAATGTTCAAAGGTTTAGGGTTATGGTTTTCAAGTTTGATTTTTAAGGTTAAAAAATAGGGTTTACCATTTAAGGGGTTAGGGTTATGGTTTTCAGGTCTAATTTTTAGGGTTTAAGTATAGGGTTTATTGTTTAAGGGATAAGGTTAGATTTTTTTAAGTATTTAAGTATTAAGGTTAGGGTGCGATCATAATCAAATGAGCCAATGGTGATGAAGGATTCAAGGACTATAGTCCTTTTGTGGTTATTTTCATTTTTTCATACAAAGTACTTTTGGGATGAAATCTTTTGCAATATGTTATTAAAATTAAATATAATTTTTTGTATTCACTTTTCATGAATAACTAAAGTTTTTTTTAAAAAAATACAGATTCCACCAAATTTTGTGTTTTGTTTTGAAAAATTATTTTAATTCCAAATTGTATGAAAATATGTGAGTTATGTACTGTTTTATTTTATTATTTCATAAACTACGACTTTGTTTTTGATGTCATGTACATTACACCCCATTTACATGTGGTAAAGGATTTTTGAAATTTGAAATTTCTATTGAATAGATTTAAATTTTTTTAAATTTTCAAATTTTACAACTTTCAAATTGTGAGTGTTTTTTGAGTGTGAATAATCAATTAATATCATCTCAATTTTTTTTCTAATCAAAATTATTTTATAAAAAAATTCTTTACCTTAGTAATTTATAAAATTGATTATTTTTTATGCAACTTTTATTTAATTTCACAGGTCCTTTATAAAACCAAAACCCAAAATTTTTTTTTGAATTTTTTTTTGAATTCTTCAACATTCATATCAGTTATTTAGCACAACATTCCATGATTAACATGGCATGAAAATGGCACCACAAAAATATATTTAACAAAATTACAGTTTTTATAGAGTTTTGCTAGTTGCTTGACATGCTTTTTGGTTTGTTTGATTCTGATTACACTTGTTAAGGTTTAAGGTTTGATTTTTAAGGTTTAAGTCTAATGTTTGGGGCTTGGGGATAATGTTTAAGGTTAGGATTTTCAAGTTTCATCTTGTTTTCAGGTTCCAATTGTATCAATCAAGTTATCAAAGTTAATGCTTAAACAACATCTTTTCAACTTCATTATTTATATGAAGTATGATAACATCACTATATGTATGAAGCCTTCATGTGGAATTAGTCCCAAAAAAATATTGTGATGATGCATTGTTCATTGCATCAAACATTAACCACCCATTTGCAAATGAAATTTGATGGCCCACATCGAAGGATGGGGTTATCTTGGGTATACACAAAGAGTTGCCTAGGTGTATTGGATTCATTGATGGCACCTTGATCAAGATCCCCAATCCTCGTTGGAATGAGGCCTACCATACATGGTTTAAATAGTGGAAGAAGATTTATGTAATGAATGACACTATCATTCTAAACCATCATGGATTGTTCATATACATAGACATTGGCTACCCTAGTTCCTATTATGATGTGAGTATCTTACTACATTCAAATGTGTACAAAGATTGACATTAATATTTCACACACGAAGATGAATATTTTGAGTACCTCTCGGGAGATTTGAGTCATGTGGGTGAAAAAATGTTTATTATGTACATGATAAAACAATGAAAGTTTCCTTTAAATGCTAACCATGCTATAATGCGAACATATTACAAAATGCATGTAGGTTTCAAGGTGCAAGTAAAAAGGGGTATATATGGGTTGAAAAAAATTGGAGATGCAATATGAAGAAGTTTGATTCCACAAAACCAAAATATTCACATTTGTTCCACACCATGGTTCTTTTCATTAACTTCCTACCCATGAAACATAAGTGGAAACTCTTTATGAAATACCAAAATCCTATCACAAGGTCACCCTTTTCAAATCATTACACTATAAGAATTTTTAAAAGTTATGATTCCATATATGAATGATTTTGTAATCCTACTAAACATTATATGATTAAAGGGCCCTTAGTCATAACAAACAAGTTATTTAGGACCAGAAGTCATTGAATGTTTGAATGTGGCACTTTTTATCCTATACGTTAAGGATAAGTCATATATAATGTTGAGGTATCATGTAATGAATGATTAGCATATGATTGGCAAAGTGCCCTTAGGTCATGTTTTGCACCCTAAACCTTTAAGGTGGATATGTTTAATATTGAAATATAAGATGTTTAAATAGTAGCAAATTTGGCTTCAAATTGTTATCATGTTGCTAGTGGCTTTCTCGAAATGTAGTACATTTACTTATTAAATAGGTGGAAGTAGCCTTCCCAATTTACAGTACACAAATGTAATTGTAAATTTATACCCGCCTAGCAAAACATTATTTTTTTGGGGGTCATTTGTGTAATGTAGGGTAAACATGGCCCCCACTAAACAAAGTTTGATAATTGAAGACCCTAACAAGTTAATTCAACGTTTGTGAACGGTCGTGGGTGAAGCTACTTGCATTTTAAAATGTTTTTATGACTGAACGTTTGGTACTAAAAAAAATTGTTTAGTTGGGTGCAATTATATTAACATGTACCATTAGTAATCGCATCCACTGCTTAATTTTTTGAATTTTGGATTGTAAAAAAGTAAAATTATAAATTGGGTAATTTTTTATAAAATGTTATTGTGAATGCATTATGTACATTTCGTAAAAATTTGGAATCAATATAATGAGTAAAAAATATGCAATTAACATTTTTAAACATTCATAACCATTGTTGAAATGTAATTTTGACACTAAAAGCACAATTAATTTTTTTTTTAAATGACATATTTGGGGATAATTTTTTATATACACCTTAACATCATAGTATTAAGAAAATTTAAAAGATTTTTAATTTTTTTTGAAAAATGTATTAAAAATATTTTTTAAATATTTTTAAAAAAAACAACGAAAAAGAAATGGTTTAAAGGGGCACATGTAGCTCCTTATAGCATATTTGGACTTGGTTATTTTTAATTATTCACATATCATATTGATTAATGTGCGGTTTTGGGGGTCAAAAGTGGTTGGTATTTGAAAGAAAATGAACGTCATTATGTATATGATCCATTTGGTCATGGGAAAGTAATAACGCAACTTCAAGCACTAAATTGAAAATAAAAGAATAGTTAATATTATTGCCAAGTGTGGAGTGTTTGTTTATACGTGTCTTTTGAAACATATTAAAGGTAAAACCTAAGGTGTTTCAAAACCAATGGTTGGATTAGGGTTGGTTTCACAAAAGCAATACAAAAATTACAAAAAAAAGTTTGGTTATGGGAGTTTGTTTATCACATTGAAGGGCATGTAACTATTCATAAATATAACCTAAATTTTAATAAAAAAATTGTGCCCAAAAATCAATAGGACATCAAATCCTTGCTTGTAGTTCAAAAAATTCCATTAATTAGTCCTTCAAAAGAAACTCTCTTCTAGATTCTTTCTATGTTAAAGGATTTCCAATTATTTCCTAAAAGCCTTAATGCAAAATCAAGTTTACACATAAGTTGAAATTGAAACATTGGTTTAGTCTTTGCAATGTTTTTAAAGTATATAATTTCTAAGAGCTATAATAGAAGAATAATTGCAACTCTACTTAAAGTTCTTGGGTTATAGTGATGTAATGTTGAAAACTAATAATTTGCTAATGAGAATAGAGGAAGATAGGTCAAGTCTAGAACTCTTCTTTCAAAAATCAAGTTTAAAGAAAAGGTTGTGTAGAAGCCAAAGTTGAAAATCAAAGTAGAACAAATAGAAGGGGAAACACCAACTCCACAAGTAGTTTTGTAGAAACCAAATTTGAAGATCAAAGTAGAGCATGTAAAAGAACAAATAGATTTACAAAAACTAGTTCTAAAAATCAGAGTAGAACACGTAGAGGAACACATAGATTTGCAAAAACTAAATTTAAATATCAAAATAGAGGAAAGTTCAAAAACATATAGCATAGATTAGATTTACAATTAGAGATTCAAGAAGTACTTAGACTATAGTTGGATTCAACAATCTATACTCTGAAATGCTAGATCACAAATATTTAAAAAAACAAGGGATTAACTTGGTTACATAAATCATTCTTATAGATTTCTTCCAACAGTTTACACAATAACAAAAGATGTTGATTTAGTTTGGGAAGACTTTGTAGATTTTTACACTTTCATGTAGTCTTTTGTACATCCACATTGAACAAGGCCAATGTGTTTTGCCATCTCACTTGCTTTGAGGACAACTTGGGTTGAGTGGAGATTCAGCATTTCGTATTGAGTTTCACCATTTCATACTGAGATTTAATAAAATTTCCTTACTTTACGGATACCACTAAAAGAAGGGTTCGGGGGTGAAAGGAGGCCCAAAGACAGGGTGACTTTATGGATATCTCTAATATTGTTAAAAGCTAGTGAAATGCGTACATGTAGATTTCATCAAATAGGGGTGCTATCAACTACACTAGTGGAAATCACAGAGGTTTTTATGTTGTAACAAGGGTTCCGGGACTAGTGCGTTCTCTTGAAGGGGGGGCACCTGAGGGCATGAGCCCAAGGGTGTTCCCGAACCTCAGGAGGACGCACAAGTACTAGAACCTCCCTTTACGCAAACAAGTTAAACTACATGTTAGTAATAATGCAACTACACACTTTTTGTGGAGGAATAATTTGGACAGACAATCTGGGAAGGATCAGAACAAGCTTAAAATGCCTTGAAACATCTTTGAGTCGAAGCAGGGAAGAAGAGGGAGGGACTCAATGTCTGGGAGTTGGAGAAGAAGCAGTAGTAGCAGAAGTAACATGGCGTCTTTACCAGTTCCCACTGTTCCCCATGTGCAGCTGGGTTCTCAGGGTTTGGAGGTCTCAGCTCAAGGTCTGGGATGCATGGATATGTCAGTGTTTTACGGTCCACCCAAGGCGGAGGAGGACATGATCCACCTTATTTGTCATGCCGTGGAATTGGGCATTACCTTCTTCGATACCGCAGATGCCTATGGTCTTTTTAACAACGAGATTTTGTTGGGGAAGGCATCGTTATCTAATAACGTGCTCGCTCTTTGACTTCCTCGGGTTTAGGCTTTAGGCTTTTTCAAGTAGAGTGATTCTTTTCTTGGAGCTTGAATCATATATTGAAACGTGTGTGTGTTGCACTGAGGAAATTCAGCAGCTCTGAACATGCATATTTTGGAATGGATCCATGCCATTTGAGAGATCTTGTTCTAGGGTAGAGCGGTGATCTGACAACAAATCCTTTTACTATCAACTAGGATTTGCCATAGCTCCTCTCTGTTATTCTGAATCATTTGCTGCAATAAAAGAACATTGCTTACATCATCATATCTGGAGTTTAAACATGAACATGTTGTCATCATACAATAGTGGAGTCACTGAAGTTGTCAAGTGGTGTTTGTCATCAACATATGATGTCTTGGTGTTTATCATTATTTTGGGTTTGTAGTGAGCATTTGTTTTAACAGTTGCAATGGCAGGAAGGTTTGAGGTGGAAATATTTTAGAATGGGGTTGTGAGCAAATGTGACCATTTTGAGGTTTGAACTCTTGATATGAGGACGTAATGTGGTTATGTGCAGGCTATCAAGGGCATCAGGGACAAAGTACAGATTACAATGAAATTTGCTTTCTACCAAGATGATAATGGTAACCGAAGCGTTCGTGGGGAGTTAGAATATGTGTCGACATGTTGTAAAGCGAGTTTGAAACGGTTGGATGTGGAGTGTATTGACCTCTATTATCAACATCGTTTGGACCCCAAGGTCCCAATTGAAATCACTGTAAGAATTAATTTAGCATCCACATTGAAAGGTCACACCCTTGATTAAATTTGCAAGGGTGGTCTTGAAATTATCAAGTTGTTATGTATAAATTATCCTTGCAATTTAGTTGTTCTCAAGACTGTGTCATCCTTTCTCATAGGTTGGGGAGATGAAGAAGCTAGTGGAAGAAGGAAAGGTCAAATACCTTGGACTCTCAGAAGCATCTGCATCTGAGATTCGGCATGCTCATGTAGTTCACCCTATCACCGTTGTGCAGGTTGAGTGGTCCTTCTGGGTTCATGATATTGAAGATGAGGTCATCCCAACTTGCATGTATAGATTTCATCACAAAGTTTCCTGAAATAGCTAATCTGATTTATGTAGTAGTGATTCTAAGATTTTCCTCAATAAATTAGCCTATCTTTCTGTTTTCTTCATACCCATGGTCAAACAGAGCAACAATTGTAGGTTGTGCCACATTGTCATTTGACCTAAATTTGTTTTTTCTTGTTTAAGTGCAAAGAGTTGGGTATTGGTGTAGTTCCCTATAGCCCTCTTGGGTGTGGATTTCTTGTAGGTGTCAAACCTGACCAGCTTGGAGATGGTGACTTTTGCAAGGTGATCTTTTTCCTCCCCTTTCTTGATGAGACCCAATGTTACAAGGAGAAAATTTTGAGAAGATTAAAGTTTACTTGCAACGGGTAATGGAGATTGCAAAGCAAAAAAATGTTCACCAATTCAGCTTGCATTGGCATGGGTTCAGCACAAAGGTGCAGTCACTGTTCTTGGTTATTATGGTGCTTTTGCTGTTTGGGGGTGGGGGGGGGCTACAAACTGACGCATTACTGTTGTTGTCCTTTTATACATTAATTTGATGTAGTGGCCATTGTTTTAATGGTTGTATACACAAGGGTCCTCAATTAAGTTGAAATCTACTTGGGGATGTATTTTGCAGCTTTCTTTTGGGGCTTGCTCTTGCTTTGTTGAATCGCAATCCTAATATTATGCTCGTTATTGAAAAAAACAATCATAGCTTGGATCATACCTTATTTCAGCTGCTGGCAAAACCTACTTTGGTCACACGTTGCATAGGTTCATCGACTTCTATAACGATCGTGGTTTAGGGTGTGTTGCAGGTTGCCATCATCAATGGTGATTTGTCCTCTGAAAGTATGTAAGGATAGTTGCTTGATATATGTGATGTGGTTTATCTTCATAGCTATGCGAAACTTTTTCACCACACACACTTTCACAAGATGAACCTGCTCATGAATTTGTAAGCTCTTTTCACAGTTTGCTCAAAACGAACATGTGGTGTCTGCAGGAAGTAAGGTGGTTGTACAATGTGAGAGATATTTATTCCTCTTAGGTTAAGGATGTCCACAAAAGGCTTAAGCTTTTTTTTTTCTTGTTACTTGGGCCTTGTTACTTAATTTGGGTTTGTCTAGTGGAACATTTTGTTGTAGGGGCTACTCAATTACTAGGATTTTGTGTTTGTGTTGGTAGCAGGCCAGAGAAGCATCCACTATAGTGGTAGTCAAGAAGGTTGGTTGGTCTTTATGCTCCAGCTTCAATCTAAGTTTGGTCAAAGTGATGTTTATGTAAAGATTTACTAATCACTTGTTCTTTGAGGCAGCTCGACATATTTTGTCGATTATATTTTACAACTATGCACAATCTGGGTGGATGCAACTTATAGTGTTCTGTGTGTGCAAGTCCTTTATGACTATTTCACAAACTAGAAGGTATGGCGTATTTGGGTTGTGACTCATTGTTGTCAAGGTAATTATTGACAAATCAACTTTTGAGTCCTTTTTCCTTGTCTTTTTCATTTATCATAAAAACCAAAGAGTGTGGTTTTTGCATACAATAGAGAACTGTCCAAACATTAATTACAATTTGACCAAACACTTTGGGTTTTTCTACTACTCATTTAATATATGTACTTTCACAGAAGTTTCCTATTGGCCATGTCCATCTTTTTTCCTCTCTTCCACCACAGCTTGTCTACAACAAACTGCATCTAAGTTTGATCAAGAGTTAATTGCTGGTGTTTTTGCTCTTGCTTATATTATGCTACTTCAAATCTT
>Ga0116227_10003873_pt1 | contig 32838 bp, 19 predicted proteins | sample S1TSphgellanicum_FD_89693 | JGI IMG/M metagenome (GOLD analysis project Ga0116227, IMG submission 89693) | Host-associated microbial communities from peat moss isolated from Minnesota, USA - S1T2_Fb - Sphagnum magellanicum MG | ecosystem: Host-associated > Plants > Peat moss > Unclassified... | reverse complement strand
TGGGATCAAAGGGGTTGTTCAAAAAAATTCTATTTCAAAATCTTAAATGGACCCATAATTGTGTGGCTATTGTTGCAAATATTTGGAGTTATTACAATGTTTTGGCTACCAGTCCTCTTTCAAATTCCTGGTGTTTCCTTACACTTAATAAATGACCTTGGGGTCACTGAGTTCATAGGGTCAGGGAAAAGGTACCCCAACTGCCTGACTCCGTCCATCAACTGGTTTATATACCTAAAGTGAACAGACAGCAGAAACTGAGGAACTGGAGAAGCGTCCTAATGACGCCGCATTCACACGGAAGTAGTTTTCCTACGTCTATCCAGTCAGTCGTGCGTGCCTGCCCGGCCCCCCACCCCCGGCAGCACTCACGTATTGCTGATCCAAAACGGGCTGCCCGCCCGGGCGCCGAGAACGCGACGCGACCGCGCCGGCTAAGGTAGAACACAAAACCGTCACAAACAGACGGACGGACTAAGTGAATTAATATATAAGATTTCATGGACATGAAAAAGCACATGTTAATTTTATTTTTTTCATATCCATGTTGGTGGATAGGGAAAAACAATGAAATAGTTATAAAATGGAGGCTATTTATTAGGAAAGGTTAGAGATAGTTATTAAGAAAGTTCATAGGAAAATGAAACAGTTATTATAAAAAATAAATGAAGTGGTTAAGCTTGAAAATGAGATAGTTATTTTTGAAATTGTCATTGGAATGGTCCATGGATTAAGGATTCCAAAAATTCCCTCATATACCAGTTCCGATTACTCATCACTGGAATGAGGGCTCGCCTTATTCACTCACCACATTCCGAGGCGGAATGAGTTGAGCCCTTTCCATGGTATGTGATTATTCGTCGGTTCTTTAATGGAGCATGTCTGGTTGTTTTGGGGATTTCAACTGAACTGAACCGAACCGGAGGGTCCTTGATGTCACAGTTTACTTAAGCCCCCGCCCCCAGAACCGGATGGTCGTCGTTATATTGCAACTTGCAACCTATTAAGAACCGGAACCGGAGGTTATTAACAAAATCAAAATACCCGCCCAACACTGTGAATGAGCACCTCGAATACAATCGCAGTATGCAGACGAGGGAAGAGCCACGACGCACCGGCGCGCGGACAAACGCAAGCGGCCGCTCTCGCAATCGACGCAGGAACCAACCTTCCTGGATTCTGCTTTTCCTCCCAAGCTTGAAAAGAGAAGATGTCATGGCGTGTCTCTAGGCCTGCCCTCCATAAGGTATACTCTCTTCTTCTTCCCCTCGTTCACGGCTTATGAATGTGATGCGAGGACCGAAGACGCCTGGTTATTGAATCTTAAGATGTGTGTCGAGAGGCCTGAAAGGTGTTTTTAGGTTGTTTCAAACAATACTGGCTGTGTCGCAGATCTGCTGTCTTAACAGTTTAGGGTTTAGCGGGCATATAGCTTTGTGAACTCCCTGACTGCCAGAGTTGATGACATCTTATGATTTGCTTTAGGGTTTAATCTTAACTCTCTGTGTGGCAGCTGCAGAATGCTTTGGTGCTACAGGCAGGGAGCTGTGTTGAAACTGTGCTTAAAAATGAAGGTAACCAACAGTCATCACATGTTTACAGCTTTGAGGTTTTTAGCTACAAGAACAGCACTAGGTTTTTCCTTCATGCAGGAATTAGGGTTTCTCGATTAACTGTGTCTGCAGATAGGCTTTTCTGCAAGGCTTTTGTCATAGTTCTATCGTCACTATCATGTGTTCTGCTGGGTTGTATTGTTTTAGCCCATTGAAGCTGTGGCCGTTTTTATGTTCACGTCAGGGTTCAGGGGAGTGTTACTTAATGACATCCTTAGATACAGCACTGGTAGCTTGTCTCAGTCATCAGGCTCTCTTCTGAAAGTGAGGAAAGAGTTACTGTCACCACTTTTTCCATATTCAGTGCGATTCCTCACATCTCAGTCAGTGCCCAAATTTGCACAGCATGAAGAGGTCAGTGCTGAACAATCCTTCTTCTTTTCTTTGCAGTTGTCATGACATGTGTCACAGGCTTTTAGAAATGCTTAAAGGTAGGAGGATCTACAAAGTGGGTCTGAAGCTTCATGCCATTTACTCATTTCTTATGTGAGCTGAAGTATGCATGGGACATTGTAGCCCAAACTTTGAGAGACCGGAATGTGCATCTAATTCCTATATCTCATGCACGATGTGGCACACAGATTTTTTTATAATTGGTTACTGGAATTTATTAGCAGATTATCTATACCCACCATCAGGAGCTGATGAAGTCAGTGGGTAGTGATGGTAGCTAATTGTTGCCATTCATGAATAAGGTGATGGTTTGTATACTTTGTGAGTCACACTCACAAGGTTATGACAGCACTCTTTATCATCATGTTTGTTTTGGTTTGGCTGGGATTGACACAACAGTTACTTCAGAGTGTCATTGTTGAGTTATCTTTGCAATCTCGAAGATATATTGGGGGTGGGGCACATTAGCAGAAGGATTTTCTGATTTTGGATGGAACTTGCAGAACAAAGGTATTTCCAAGCAGCAAGAGGAGGATCCATTTGACTCTCTCACTGACAAGATTCCAGAGAGACCAGTGACTGTGGCAGAGGGTGCATCATACAGTCTAGTCATATTGGCGGGTTTGGCTGTGGCTGCAGCTGCTGCTTATGCAGTTTTCAAGGAACTGATATTTCAGCCAAGAGAGTATGTTGTGTGTTTTCCCTTCACTCGATTCATAGTGCATGTGCTATAATCCCAGTGTAGATGTCAGTAGAGTTTGGAAGTGATGTTTGTGGGTAGAGAGAAATGAAGGTGGTAGTAGGGTGCAGTGTTGAAGTATGATTGTTTTTCTTGCAATGGAGGAGTCCTTTCAGTGTGCCTACATTTCAGCTGACATTAGTGGATGAGTTCAGCACTTAAGAATTCTGGTGTGGCCATATCTGCTCACAGGTACAAAATCTTTGGCAAGGCTTTGGAGAGAGTGCAACATGACAATCAGGTTGTCACAATTTCTGTCTTCCCTCAGAGCATTTTTAGCGGGTTGTGATTATTTTGAATGATTTCCATTCTTTCTAGCTTCCCAGGTTTGTGCCTGTCATTACCTTGAGCAACTTACATAGTCATTATCAGAATTCTTTTTGGGAGTTGATGACTTGATAAGGTTCGTTCAAGCTTTGGAACTACAATTTTTGCTCATTTCCAAGGTGTGGGAGGGTGCTTTGCAGGTGACAGTTCGGTTAGGGAGTCCAATAACAGGTTATGGTCAAGAAACTAGGAATCGTGCAGCCCGACAACGGATATCGCATCGCACATTTACAGATGAAGATGGCATTGAGCGTGTTGAGGTTAGATATGTCCATTTCTTTCTTTGCGCTGAAGCTTACTTTGTACTGGTGTGTGTAGTTTGTGACAAAAAGAAATATCTCTTCTAGAACTTAGTACTGCCACACTCTTCTTTATCCTTGACACTTCCGCCTTCCCACTTACACAATCAAAGAAAGCTGCCAGAAAGAAAGAGTAGGATACATTGCAAATCCATATTACATGTACATTTACTAACTGGACTGTCCATGGCAGGTGATGTTCTACATCCGCGGGCCACAAGGGGCAGGGAAAGTGTACAGTGAGATGTTCAAAGACAAGGAGGACAAAGCCTGGAAGTTCACTTACTTGATTGTAGATGTGACATCACCCTCCCCCACTCGTCTCATGTTGGAATCTTATATGCCAGACTTGCCTGGGGCAGCCTAGCAGCTGGCCATTGAATCTAGGTCCACTGCTCTGAAACAGATGGCAAGTTTCTTCTTGTTTATGCTTGTGTCTGTTGCACCAGGGCAGGAATCTACATGTTTTTTGATGGCTCTTTTTTTGTAACAGCACTGTGAAATCATTTACTTTCGTTCCAGAGTAGTGTTGCAGAGTACTATTAACATTGTTGATGTTAATAGTCATAAACAGTGCTGGCCTTATCTGTCAGGCAATTGAAACATAAGTTATCCAAGAGAAATAAAAGTAATGAAAGATTTAACCACAAAACATACATACTAAAGCAAGTCAATATAGTTTTCAGAGCAACAGATATTTGAGTAAATATCTGATTACATGCTGAATTGTTTCACCTTTGAGAGTTTCATGTTACTGAGACAGCTCAAACCTGTTGGCCCAAATCTGTTTGTGCTTGTGCATGCACAAACTGGTGCACACATACCTTTTACAAGCTTTACTTTACATGAGGTTAGTGAAAAGCTATGCAATGAAAATACAATCTTCTTGGCTCATACACACCCTCACATTCTGGGTTATAAAACTAATCTGGAATTTCCAGGTGCTACAAGCTGCAATCATGGCATCGCATAACTCTCTTATCAAGGAAATTTGTATGCATAAACCAGTAAACTTTACAAAAAACATTATGGCAACAGGATCATTTTAGGCTGCACAAAAGAGCTCAAATTCATTAATCTTGAGCACCATATGGGAAAACTGTGGTAGACCCCCTCAGAATCCATAATTTATTGCATAAAAATGTTTACCTTGAAGAACTACCAGGTGAACAAAATAGCACAAAAATAATGAAACAAACTGCCACCAAGACAAATTTTCAGTACTGCAAACTGAAAACTTCCAGTGGACTCTACATTGGCTCCAGAAAACAGCTCCTGCAATGGCTGCCGCTGTCTGATCAGCAAACCATGAATGTTGCCATTGTGCAGCAACGTCATTGTTAACCTAAATCTGAACACTCATCATCACACCAGGATTAACCTTGCTATATGGTCCAAACCACAAAGAGCAAACTGACATCATATTCTGACCAAAGTTTGTCTATGTGTAGGCACACAGCTATTTGAAGCAAAAGGCAGTTGCATGCAAAGACAAGATATGTTGCCCTTTTCACCCACATGCAGGAGTACCGACATTTGCTTACAATCTATGCACACAGCACAACAAATTAATGGGCTCCAAAGAGAGCAATTCTACTCACTTCCATGTTCTGCCTGCTGTGTGGGCCTCACAGTCAGAAGAGGTTGCAGTGCCTTCACCACAATGCTCATGTTGGGACGGAAATCAGCCTCATATTGCACACACAGGGCTGCCACAGCTGCCATCTGAATCCCATATTCACAAGTGTGTCAGCAACCCTCTGAACTCACAGTCCATTGCACTACATATGTTACTAAACCAGATCATATCTATGATACTTGCAGAGAAACTTCACATAACAGTTACAAGAAAACTGTTGTGTCAGTTTTAGCCAACCAGAACAAAGACAAGAATGACCATAACCCTGTGAGTGTCACCCACAAAGTGTAGACATCACCTTCATCACAACTGGAAGTGGTTAATATCCTCTCTATGCCCACTGATGAAGTAAACTGGACAATGTGCAATTCCAAAACTCAGAGAGACAAACGATTTACAGACAAGGACATACTGCATTCAATCTGTACCTTGGCAACAGCCTTGGGAGGATAGTCACTCCTCAGCTTAGGATCAACACATTGCTTGACTTTGTCTTCACTGAGTTTTGGTGCTGCCTGGAATGATATCAAAACCAAACAGGTCAATGGGACTACATGAATAACTTGATGGAGCTAATCATGAAAACTGTAAATTACTTTCTAAGAACAGTGCAACCTAGGAATGAAACACACTTGTCCATGTGTCAGTGTACATGTAGAATCCTTGTTAAAACTTACCCACGTTACAAGACTTTGTTGTCCACGTGGCATAGTAGGGTCCACAGGTTTCCGACCAGTGAGAAGCTCCAAAAGAACCACACCAAAACTGTAAACATCACTTTTCTGCGTCAACTGACCTGTCATGGCATACCTGCCATAATCACCCCCAAAACATCAGGCAAACAAAGTTTTCAACTTGCCTTTGACCAGTCATGGCGCTCATTGTGTATCTTCGAGGGAAGAGATTAGTCTGAACTACCAACAAGCTGCAAAAAGAAAGGGAGGATCAGGGCAATACTTTGGTTTCAAATTAAACAAGAGCACACTTTACTTACCGAAACAATATAGGAAGTTTACAGCAACTTACTCAGGTGCATGATATCCAAAGGTGCCAAGAACACGTGTAGAATGTAGACGAGCAGCCATATCTGGGGCCTGGTTTGATAGGTTGAAGTCAGCAATCTTGGCAACATAATCATCAAAAAGCAATACATTGCTGGATTTGATATCTCTGTGAATTATAGGTGCTTGTGCCTTCTCATGCAGATACTCCAGCCCCCGTGCTGCACCAACTGCAATCTTGACACGTTGCATCCAGTCGAGCACTGGCCCTGGCTGGGCACCTTTTACACCTTTCCTACCTGCAGACCATCCAATATTGACTCTCAGTGACCAAGAAAAATGAGGGCAGAAAGCAAGACGGAAAACAAACAACTGATGTAAAATTGATGATTTTGCAACATCTGCTGGATCAGTCCAGAGTTAAGACCTGCTTTGCAGCTTGATCTTCTCTGTCAACCAAAAGCTATTTGTTTTGCAACCTGTGTCACCTACATTGGATGTCTGAATTTCTTTCACACAATTGCAGGCTTCATAACCTACAATTAAAAGATGTAAGTTACAAATTGGCCCCTCTTGAGGATATGTTCTGTGTCCATATGCACATGGGGCTCATCTCATATACTCTTAGATAAAATGTTGCAAAAGCAAAGCCATCCAAATTTTGACAATTGGTGACCAGAAAAGGTGACTTACCATGTAGAATATCATGAAGGGACCCCATAGTGGCAAATTCATATGCAAGTACACGCAAAGACCCATCCAAGCAATATCCAATGAGCTCAACAACATTCTCATGCTTTAGTCTTGACACCAAGGACACCTGGCAAAGGGCAACAAAAAGTGGATAGGTTAAGATCTGTTAACAAAGACTCCAAAGAATTTAGAAGTCTGCCCGCAGATAAGTATATGGCCATGGTGGGTAGAGCATCAACATCTGAAATGTACTTCAACATGCCCTATGAAGACTGGCTATATTATATTTAACAGTCCATTATGATTGCAGAAATATGCAAGATGTGATTGCAGAGAAATCTCCAGAACCAAAACTTTGAATATACTTCCTGTCAGTTCAAAACGAAAAATAATGCAAAAACGATGAATGTGGTCATAACAAAAATGCAACACCCTCAACTTCATCCTGAATGGCAGTGGCAAGCTGCTATGACTCCACACTGACTTTGTCAGCTCCCAATGGTGGGTTCATATAAGTATACAATACTCTGCATACCTGCAGAAATGTGCAACATACTGAGGTATGCAGAAACGTCCCAATCATGTCACCCACAGAGGCTACAACAAAACTAATTTATCAAGTTGAGAAACCATGCCTGGGAAAGAAATTCAGCCTCTGGTTGAGCACTGGCATCTAACTTCTTGATAGCTGCCACACGATCTTGTAGTGTTGCATAATATACCCTACCATAGGACCCCTCACCAATAAGTGCCTTCGGTCCAAAGTTATCTGTGCTTTCTCTTAGCTCCTCAATGGACAACGATGGTACTGATATAGGTTGCACTCTTACAGCTGGGCCGACTCTTGGCTCTGCTACTCGTGGATGTGTTGGGTTTCCTGTAAGAGTGCACAATTACAACCCAGTGCAATACCATAAGGATTCCTCCCTTCTAAATATTCTATATTGCTGTATTGACACTGACAGATATGTGAACAAGAACATTCAGCATCACTGATCTCTGAATCTCTTGGACCATCTGATTCATGATCCAATCTTCAAAGGCACAAATTCAACTGAGTTTTGACAAGAATCAGTGACAATAATAAGTTTTTCTACTGGAAAGCATCTAGTAGTTGCCAACATACCAGAAGGCACACTTCCATTGAAATTGTTGTGGGCTTCAGAGGAGGCTTTTGCAAAATCCTCCTGTTCCTCTGAACAGCAGCACCAACCCATTTCTTCACTTCAAAAATTGCAGATTTGTGGTCAGGTGCATTCAATGTTTATCCATACCTGCATGCAAACAAGACTCCAGTCTCAGAGAAAAACTCTTAGTGGCAGATTTTCACCCACATTCAGAAACTGACTTCTATTACTGGCAAGAGAGATAATCGATAGCTTTTTATCTAAGTCAAAAGAATGCTTACAGACCAAGTATCAGTACTCAGTATCCCTAAGACCATACTATAAGTGGCACAATACCTTTGGCAACTACTTCAACTGGTCACTTGTATGTATGCTTGTCACCTCACAAATGCAGAATCATGATAATAAGAGCTCATAATTCTCCAAGAATTTATTAGAAGTAGCAGTTATTACACATCTATGGTCCACAAAATATGACAGTGATTAACCTAAAAGAGACACCTTTCTTGTAGTAGCATTACCACCTCAAAGAAAGCTCTTCCTGCTAGTATGCAGCTTCAACACAAAAGTAATACAACGCAAAAGATAGAATCTTTGATGTGCAGAGAAGAGAAACACTGATATAAATCCTAAAAGCCACTCACCAAAAAATGTAGAAGCAAAAAATCCCTTGAAAATAAAGATACAGTAACCTCTCAAATCCAAACAGAACCGGCACATCCAGTGCAACAAATGCGAAAAACAAGCTCAAGAAAGCTACTTAGCATTAAATACCAGAAAGAGGACTCCGACATCCACAACCTCCAGACAGCATTTCCCAGTGAACCAAGAACTCGCAAGGACGTTGCAAATGACAGTAATACACAGGTCGAGTAGACGACAAGCACAACCTAGAACCAAACAACACCTGGAGGACAACAAGTGCCAAATCCAAAACTTCCAAAAGCTCCCTTCCGGTAAAAGGAAAGAAAAAATGCGCTTCCTCGCGGCGTCATTAAAGAGAGCGAAAGAAAGAAGAGAGCAAAGTTTTCAAGGATACTCTGAGAAACTCTGCGAAATCCTAAAGACAAAAAAAGCATACAGACTGCTAAACACATATAGTAAAAGGCAGTCGTAAATCTGATGATACGTACCGACAAACACAGAAAAAAAGAGAAAACAGAGGACGACGAGCAGCAGCAGGAAGCTTCAGAGAAAATAAATCCCAATATGAGGCAAAGAAACACGGGAAAAGGCTCGACATACCGCATCAAGACGAAAGTTTTGTGAATCAGGCTAATACATGAAGTGTTTGAGTGTGCAGATTTGCGATGTGGAAGACGATTTGTCGAGAAATCTTGTGCTCTCGTCCCGTCACGAACGCACTGGTGAGGAAGAAAGTCTTGCGCGAGAAAACAACACAGTACGGCAGACAAGCCATGAAGACGACCAACTTCTCTCTCTCTCTCTCTCTCTCTCTCTCTCTCTCTCTCGCCAAGCCTCTGTTTTTCTTTTACACTTTCATTTCATCTTTCCAAAGCCCACGTTCCAGATGTGTCCACGTCTCGCGTTTTTGCGGCTGAAATTCACTCCGAGGTGGGAAAAGAGGCCACAGCGAAGAGCGTCTTTTGAGCTGGGTCCAAAGGGGGTATTATTTCTTTTCTTCATGGACGGTTGAGATTCGGACGTCACTACATGATCGTGCGGTTCGATGAGGAGATTACTAGAAACAGTCACGTCTCGGGTGTGAGGGGGTAGTAGAAAATCGAACCATCTAGGACGTGGACGGTGAAAGATCTCCGGTGGAATGGATCGTACGGTGTACAACTAATAGGTTGGTAGCGGTTCGTCCAACTGAATCTGACGGCTGAGAACTCTCCTTGTCCAGCAGTCACAAAGTTCAGAGAGGGAAAAAAATAATTTCAAAGAGAAAAGATTTCAAGGGTCCTATTGTAAAGAGGCCAATTTTTTGGAAAAAACATGGAATCTGCAAATATGATACCAAGTGTGGAAGTTATATTCAATAGAATGGGCCCAATAGGGACATTCCACTCTTTAATGTTGTAAGCTGGTAGGGTGAGCTCCCGTTCCATGAAGTAAGTGGTAACAAGTTCTTCCATGACCTGTTCCACAGCGTAACCTGACTTTTAGCTGACAATTCAAATTTCCAGAGTATAGCTGAGTCATTGATTTGTTGGCCTTGCCTACCAAGCAAGGCAAGGATACCTATTGTGTTTAGATTCGGTATAGAGTATATAGTAGCTTAAGGGATTTTTATAGGCCCCTACCAAACAGGTCTATTCCTATATGAGGAATTTTGAAAGATGGTATTTTGGCTTGTGTTGAAACTTGAGATTGGTTCTAGAGTTATGATATCTTGAAAGATTTTGGTTTCTTTTAGAGGATTTTTTTGAAGATTAGGTATATTTTTGCATCGTGAAATATTTGAATTTCCATAATTATTCTTTTGCTTTAAGATACCTTTTTAATGTAAGTGGCAAGGCCGCAGTGTGACACACCCCTTGCTTGATAAAATTGACTCGACTCTGATAGCCGAAAAAAAGAAAGTAGAGCCAACAAATAGCTACCGATTTTGCCTAGGAAAAAGGTTGTGATAGTGCTCGAATTGGACACAAAAACCGATTCTAGTAGAACCTGTCTAAATTAATATTGTCTAAATTAATAACCTGTGATATTTAATATGTGCAGTCTCGTCCCAAGTTGGGCCCCATACATTTATTAATAAACCTCCAAAAGTTAATAATTGATACTCCACAGGCGGTCCTGAAATTTTTTATATTGATAACCACTATGGCAGACATAGATTTGACACAAATTTTTTTACATTTGGGCAGCTAAACCTTGGAGAAATACTCCGAGATTGGCTTTTGAACGAGCTTGCTAGACCTCATAATGCTGATCTTGTCCTTGATTGTTTGGATGCCAGCAAGCATCTCATGGTCGACAATGTCTTGCTGCATCCAAAACTACTGCAGCAAACTTGCACACTACAGTGCTTCAGTTGCCTTCACAGGAATGGATTCTTGACTGTCGTCGGCCTCCACTTCATCTTCCGGCACAGGATTGGTGGAGAGGTCCTGCACAATTTCCTCCTGATTCGAAACATAAGCAACTTCGCGCTCAACAGGATAGTCGATGAGATTGCGAATATCCATTGGGTTCCGGTACCGAAGCTCTTGAACTTGCTCTTCGAGGTCCTTGATCACCTTAGGGTCAATAAGTGGCTCTTCTGGGACCGGTGTCACATCAGCATCGGTGGTGCAAATTCGGCAATGGCGAAAGTAGTTGCGGATTGTTTCTGGCTTCACATCCATGCTCCAAGCTGCAATAGCAATGTGCATAGCCTCGAGGATGTCGATCTTCTTGGGGTCTACTACCTTGTCCTAAAGGCGTTGAATGAGGAGGCGATTGAAACGGCGCTGATAGTAATCTTTGAGGCTTCAGATAATTCCTGCGTCGCAAGGCTGAATCTTCGAGGTCGTGTTTGGTGGCAGATAGAACATGGTTGTGTTGCGGAGTGTAACAACAGATGCGAGTTGCATTAACGGGATATGTGCGCTGCAGTTGTCCATAATCAAAAGAACAGCCTTGCCATCCACGCATCAAACCCTTTCACCCACTTGAAAAAGATGACTTGTGTCATCCAAGCCTTCGGGTTGCTTCGGTATTTGCATCCAAAGCTGTCTCGGTTGATGTTTTTGAAGCAGCGAGGGTTTTCGTATTTGCCAATGACAAGAAGTGGAAGCTTGTCCGAGCCATCAGCATTGCAGCACACAGCCAGCGTGAGACGCTCCTTGTTCTGTTTACGTCCTTCAAGTTGCTTTGTGGCCAAGGAATTGTCCGCCTGTTGAGATGTCATGTGTTAGTGAAAGTAAGTCGATGGTTTGGCAGTGGGCATACAGTATCATGTTGCATTTACTTGCATTTTGTAAAACAATCCAGTTTCATCCATGTTGTAGATGTCATGCCGCTCATACTGATCCAGAGTCAAATGAATCTGCGGCAAGCTCTCTTCAATCACAACCATGTTGGCTGATCCAAACTCCCCAAAGCGGCGGTAGGACTTGATGCCGCGGCGATTTTTGAATGCCTCTAGCTACCCATTTGAGAACTCAAAGGCCCCGTGGCCAGGGTAGATCTCGGCAAGGAAGTACGTAGCCTTTTCTTTGGTGAGGTCACCTAACATATTGACTTGGTCCTGGTATGTGAGGAACCACCGGTATAAAGCTGTCTCCATCAGTGGGTACTTCACGGTCCGTTGTCACTTTGCCGCTCGGTTCACATCCTCTTTCTTGGCAAGGATTTCAGCCGAACGTTTGAGCGTCAGAGAAATCGTTCCTTGACTGACAGAAACGTTATGCGTCTCTTGAAGCCACGTGATCAAATCTGCTTGCATGAGCGATGGATGCTTTTTCTTGTGCTCACAAAGAGCTATCCGAACCTCGTTGGTCATTGGTGGACCTCTTTGAAGCCATTGTGTTGTGGTTCTGGTTGTGGCTGCATTTGTGGTTGTGGGTTGTTGCTATCCTAATGTGAACGTCACGGCTCGCAAATGTTACAAATGGCACGAGCTAAAAATTATTTAATGACCCTCTCTCTATTAATATCCTATCTAAATTAATACAGAACCCTCGGTCCCAGCAGTATTAACTTAAACAGGTTCTACTATATGGACAAGCTAACCGGCAAGAGCAGCCACAGTTATCACATATATCAACACACAAATTATTTACAATCAGAATCAATGAACCACAGGTCCAGGTTATTTTAAAATCTCGTTAAGAGCCTGCAGTTTTCATTAAAGAACTGGTAAGGAACCGGCAGTTTTCTGGCCAGATATTTGATTCTTTCCATTTGTTTTAAAAACTCTGGGGATATATATATACCACAACCGGGTCTTTGGTTTTCGGAGAACTGTGTGATTACGAAATCTTTTAAAGAACCACCCTGAAAAGCTCAGGGTCTATTCCTATTACTAATAACCGCCCCACACTAGGAAAGACCCTCAGGTTTTTGGGAATGTTGCTATATGGCCCATTGTGACTCCTGACCCGTCGTGAGACCCACCCCTGGTTAAAAGGAATATTCCATTCCCTTGCTTATGCCATGATTTAAGAGCTTTTTCTTATTCCACAAACATGTATTGCTGGTACCCATTGCCCCTGGAAACCAACCCACAAGATGGGTAATGGGTACCAGTGTTGGGTGGGTAAGTATTGGACACCCGGGCATCTTACCCATGTATACCCCTGGATAGAATATTACGGATAACCATATATCCGATTGGATTGGTAAATATTTCAGATTTACTGTTATTTACCTTGTTAAATTTCATATTGGTAGCCTATATCCAAAGTTAATCTTTACTTAGGGCGCAGTAATTTATGAGGAGGGTAGAATGACGGTGCATGCAGAAGTCCTGCTTTTGCTGATAAGTTCTCAAACTTTGCAATGCCCTTGATTATGTTTGTACATACAGCTTCTGGTATCTGACAGGCATGGATTCTGAGTCTTTCCAACATTAAATAGTGAATTGCACAAGAGTCGTTTTAGCAATCAACTTAGCGAAGAAATCACTTACTTTACTGCAGATACTCTTTCATTGTGCATGGTTTACTTTACAGTAATAACACATCATCAAATGAACAGAAGGTGGTACTTCAGTCTCAACATTAATCAGTGCCAAAGACTGACTTGAACTACATACTGACACAAAGAAGCATAAAGGGCCACTGTTTCTTCTGCATCTTTCCTAGCAAGACCAACAGGATACGGAAGAACCTGTTGCCATAAACCTGTACGAATGACCAGCCAAATCACGCTACATGCTTGGACCAACCCTTGATAACAACATATTCTGGGGCTTTTGTCTTCTCAAAGCTCTCCCGGGAATGCACCAACTGCACGTAACTCAACGAGGGTCATGGACACAGCATTTGCCCCAAAACCCAGCACAATTCAGTCCTGAAACTGAGATTTAATCATCAAAAAGACTGGAGAAGGCAAGAGAAAATACCTTGATATAGTTCTGCAAGTTGGTTAAATCTTCTGGAATGGACCAATTTTTGTAGTGTGCCAGGGCAACTTTCAAGTGGTACAGTTTAGGGGCAAGACTCAAATCAACTGCTGAAATTTTATCACCATTTATAAATGGCCCCTGTAATGAACATTGTGAAAGGTCAGTTCTCAGGAATTCTCAATAAATTAATTGCAATTGCAGTTCTAGTAGAAACAAATTCTAAAATCTTCCAGTTTAGTACTTCAAGAGATTGAAGGGCAAGCTATTCTATCAGGACTGAATCTTACATTACAACATGAGGGTGAGGGTCATAAGAAGCCTGAAGAAGGCCAGATATTGAATTCAACTGGTGGCAACCAAGCTAAGTTCCAGTGCAGGGACAGGAAGCAATTATGGTAAACCCCATCCCCACCTCGGCACCCTTTGACATTCAAAAGATTACACTAGCCAGTACAAGCAACTAGTTTGAACAAGGACAAGTGATCAGAACATTTCCAAATACTTACATTGGTCTTGAGATATTCATTTAGAGTCTTGAGCTCCTCCACCAATGCTTCCTCAGAGCCATCACTTGGGTCTTTGCTCTTCAAAAACTTCACAAAGGATGAAAAGATTTTGGACCCTCTGCAGGCAATTCAACAAACTATCAGATGTGGATGGTTTTCATCCCATTAATCAGTTTGCAAGAACACAATCAAACACAATGATCAAGTTCACAGTCTTGTGCCATGTGTCCATCTCTTACCTTTCCCTGTACTTACTCTAGTCAAACTACGCCTAAAGTATCACTTTCTATTCCAGGGTTCACACCAAGCCATGGGGAGGAACATACATAGAAGCCTTGTCCTCAGGGGTCACAAGAGAAGGCTGTGGGTATGTCTCTTCAAGGATCTTAGTGATAACATCAGAGTCCGCCACCCACTTGCCTTCATACTTGATCACTGGAACCTTTCCCTCTGGATTGGCTTCCAGAAACCTGGCCACTCCCAGCCATCATATAAGAAGCCATTGTGAAATAAGCACGAGATGCTAAATTGTAGTGCTGTTGTCATTGAAACCCTTGGGAGGTACCCACACAAAGAACCTCGTTTATCAGAAATCAACTACCATAAGAAAAATTAGGGATTTCAAAGTGCACAACAGACAATATTCAGTTGCAAAAGAAGCAGATGAGATCATGTGGACTGGCAGGTCTATGTTTACAAAACCACTGAATTGACCTTTGAAGATACAATGCAACAACAGTATGGGTTTGAGTACAAGCAAACAAAGATAAGAAAGCCAGAATGCCATCAAGCATCAATTATGAATGTCAGTCTCAACATCACTGTAGGAAAAGACATACTGTGATGCAATCATTGGAATTTGATTGGGTGTGATTCAAGATTTGTCATATGCGACTTGTCATTGATATAAATTTCTTTTTTTTCTACAAACACTTGAGAGCTTATCTTACCATCATAACAACCAGAAAGGCTTACCAGTCCGGCTTATTTGCAGTGTCAACATATTTGGCATTATACAGGATGCCCTTCTCCTCCAGAGTAAGCAAAACTCGCTGCGAAAAAGGACCTGCAATTATATCTCACTACATCACCCAAGTTGCAGGTACAAACTCATTTATCTCAAAGCCCTCCAACTTTTCAGAACTAGGGATACAACAAGTTTCCAAAGCACGGGTTTCCAAGAAGAAGGCCCCAGCACTGTGCCCCACAGTACAGGCCAAATGACCTCCAATGAAACAGAAGCATCCATTTCCTCAGATAATCAAGGTAGTTTACAAAATTCAAGGTTCTGCATACAGATGGGATGTTGTCTTCACTTGCGCCCCATCAGCAAAACGCTCCACGCAATTAAATTACAATGTAAACTTGCCACCTTGAATGACCAATTGTCTTCTTCAACCCTTAGTAGGCTCATGTCTTCTTTTGGAAGCTTGACATATCCAAAACTCAGCGATAGCAACAAGGACAGCTAGGAGCAAAGCTCTTCCTTACCTTAACGAAAACCCTCACCACAATAAAAAAGAAAGAGGACTTACAGTCACCAAGCCGATCAGGTTCCCCACTTGCAGCTTTCACCAGGACTTCAATAGGCTGAACAGCAGTAGTAGCAGTATCAGCAGTCGCCGCGGCCATGTTCACAATTCCCTGCAACCCTCTCCTGCAAAAAACCCTGAATTTACGACCCTCCTCTCCGCTTTGAGACCTCCTAGCAGCAAAAACAGCCCTACTTCCTATGCTAACGGAACGAGAGGGAGAAATAACAACAGCACAAGGTAGGCTCTCGAAGGTGCGCGGGATGAGCGTACACAAGGAATCCGAGGAAGAAGAAGAGATGTGCAAACGACCTGGGAAGCGAGCGATGGCTAATGTCGCGGCCCGCATCTCTAAACGAAGTGGCTGCATTGCGCGCGCTCTCTCTCTCTCTCTCTCTCTTTCTCTACTTTCTGCGCCAACAACAGCGGATTGGGGAGGATAACGGTTCTACAGGGAATCCGGACGTTACGGTTCAGTTATGTACCGTAGAATGGGTGAGACCCGATCCATTCCAGGTCATAACCTCGATCACATGGGGGAGTGTTCTGGAACGTTGTTCATGGATCTCGATGCTGATGACATCTTAACCGTTGATTTTGACAAAATGGACTATTCTCTGGTCTTTTCTGCAATAACATCAGATAGTGGATTCTGCAGTAATTCATTATGGATATTACGGTTCCATTTCATGTATTCTGGAATGCGTGAGGCCCGGTCCATTCCAGTATATTGTTCTGGAACATTCCATCAACCTCCATGCTGCCATCTTGATTTTGCCAGAATGGTCCACCACAACTTACAAGACATGGAATTTGTCTTAGGTCCCCAACATTTTACTATTATGGAACGCTGAATCTGGACTGAATAATGTACATTGTTCATGTAAGTTACCTTTGGGCAAGCTTTTTCTCAGAGGTGCTTTGAGAAAGTTTGTGTTTAAACCTGCCTCCAAGGGCCCTTGTTCCCATAAAGCCTGCCTCCTCAGGCTTTTACCCTTCGTGTAAAGCACTGCTGCACAATTTCTGGTGTATTATTTGAAGGGTACATTACCAGTGTTGAGCAGATATAAGATTTTTTCAATATCCACTGGTTCTGGCTATTCGTCCATTTATTATCCACCTATTCCAGTTATTATTATTATTTTTTAAAAAATTGCTTCTAATAGCCTGTAACAATATCAAAAAATAAATTAATCAAATGTTGGATTTGAATATGGGTAGATATCTATTAACAATAATATCCATAGGATATCTTAGCATTATGGATAACAAAATCAAGACGAGAAGTAGTAGTAAGTGTAAAGAGGGGAGTGGCAACAAGGGTGAAGAAAAAAGCAGCAACAAGTGCGAAAATGAAAAGCAACAACAAAAACGAAAAAAGGAACAGCAACAATCGTGAAGAGAAGAAGGAGCAAGTGTAAAGAAAGGAGTAGCAACAAGTGTGACAAGGAGAAGTAGTAGGCACACAGAGGAGAAACAACAAGCGCGAAGAGGGGAGCAACAACAAATGCAAAGAATGGAGTAGTAGCGTTTGAGAAAGGGAATATCAATAAGTGCAAAGAGGGGAGCAACAACAAGCACAACAAAAAGAACAAGTGTGAAGATGGAAAACAATAACAAGTGTGAAGAGGTGAACAATAATAAACATGAAGAAGAAAGCTACAACTAGCATGAAGAGGAGAACAATAGCTAGTACAAAGAGGAGCATAGGAGGCACGAAAAGGAGCCAAAACACAATGTGTGGTTGAACTAAAGCTTGGGCCCCTTTTTATTTTAGTTTCAGAGCTTTTTTAGATTTAGGTGCAAAGCCCACTATTTTTCCCCCTTTTACAACCTACAACCTACATCTTAAACACAAACCCCCTTCATATTCATACATGGGTAGGGATCTATATCTTATTTAAATATCAAAATTTCAAATTCTTTTACCTTGTCCTGATATTATATGATTTGATTTCACAAATTATGAGATTTAAAATTTTTTACAAGTGATATCCTAAGTGATATTTGATTAAGATATCTAGATTTTTAGGATATCCACCCAACATTGGACATTACCCTATTAGCTTGGCAACTTTGACATTAATTACATTATTTTCAGAAATGTTGAAAATTTCAAATTTTGTAGTTTTTGAATAGCAAAATTATGAAGGGAATTTATTGAAAATTTGAGCATATTCTATTTGTGGAAATGAAAATTTCAAAATTGATTAATTAAGTGAAAATTGTGTGGTGAAACTACCTAGGTATAAAGGTACCAAGCAAAAAAAATTCCTATGTGACGGCTCTCGAAGTCCCTTTTATTTGCAAAAAGCCCTTATGTCAATTGTTTTGGTTCCTTTTGCAAAGGCCCTTTCCATTTGGAGAAGGAACCTCCATTTAAAAATTTAAAAGTGCATTATGCTTGGGAAGACTTCTTCCCTCAGCCCTCCTTAGTATCTTTTGGGGCCGATGCCCTCATTCATGTACTATCAACCATAGTGACGACTTTAAGAAGAAACCTTCCCTTACACTTTTACTTATTTTGCAAAAATGGTGATATTCTGGTGAAAAGAAACATTTTTATAAAAAAAATTCACAGAGAATCAAAATTTTGCAACAAAATAAAACCCATAATTTTTATAAAAAGAACATAAACAATTTTAGGTGAAAGACACAAAATAGGTGCAATAATACACCAAATTTGATGTCAGCATGTTAGAGCCTTAGTGAAAGCACTCAAATAGGTGTTCTTGGATCTAAGGACAAGTTGTTCAACAACAAACGTTTCTTCATTTAATGCTCATTTTATAATCAAACTTATTAAATTATGCTTTAGAAAAAACACATTTTGATGAAATCCATTTTGTGTGTTGATTAAGGGTAGATTTCTTGAATGAAAGAAATGATGGTTTAAATCAATGTTTTACAATTATTTGAAGAATTTTAAAATTGGATTTAATCTATTAAATATTTCAAAATTAGAAAACTATTGGTTTCAATTCTTTTAAAAATTGGAATAGAAAAACCATTGATTTTAATTATTTCAAGAACTTTTTTAAATCCACAATTTTCATAAAAAATTGGTGGCTTTCTTGCTAGTTATTTGATTTTTTCAAAAAACATTTATCTATGGGTATACACCAAAATCAAGTCTTGATTTTTTTTTTAAATCAAAATTATGAATCTTAAAAATTACCTTAATATTTGCTAGGGGTCTATTATGGTGTTGGGCATGTATATGGTTTTTTGACACACCTTTTGAATCAAAACACACTCAAAGGAGCCACAAGTATTAGTTTACATTTGGATTGCATACATGTTTTTTTTCCCCAAAATAATGTTTTCATATGAATGAATTTTTGAATGATTGTTTTTGTAATTAATTATGAAAAATGATTAAAATTGCTTCAATAAATCGATTTTTTTTCTTAATCATTTTTTAATAAATGTGAAGTTGTAAAAATGTATAGATTCCTTGCAAATTTTATGTTTCATTTTGAAATATTGATCATAATTTGAAATCACACCAAAAAATGTTAATTTTCAAATTTCAATTTAATGTAACATAAACTACAATTTTGTTCAATACATCATGTACATTATATCCCATTTATATGTGGCAAAACATTCTTGAAGTTTTAAATGTATAAATTTTCAAAGTTTTAGAATTTCACATTTTAAAAATTGTGAATGTTTTTTTAGTGTGTATAATAGGTTATTATCATCTCATATTTTTTTTTCATCAACTTACTTTTATTATATGAGTCCTTTGAAAGTCCTTTGTAGAAATGTCTATTTTTAATGATAGAAATTTTCACTTTCAAAATATTTAACTAAACCAAAACCTAAAATTGAATCAAACAAAAAATTTATTTGAGTTTCTTGACATCCATGTGTGTTAAAAAGGAATAATGTGCCATGATTACCATGGTTCAAATAACAAAAAAAATCTTTAATTTTTTATGATAGAATATGACATTTGACACCCTTTATGGCTCCTTTAAGTGTGTTTGACCTTTGCGCGTAAATGTAAATGAAAATTTGAAACTTATTTACATTTCATGTAAATGTAAACCTTTCATCCACATTTGTGTAAGTGTAAATGCTTGATTTTGGAAGTGTAAATGTAAAACCATGTAAATTTTCATTTTAATTCATGTAAAACCATGTAAGTGTAAGTGATTTACAATTATTTGTAAATCAATGCAAATCTATGTAAAAATTTTTGAAAACAAAAAAATTATGCAAAAATTGGCAACATGGGTGCCAAGGAATCTAACATTCCTAAAGTTTGAAAATTTTAAAGTGATATGCCAATCAAAGTGGCTCATTCCCCCAAAAAAAACTTTAGGATGCACCGCAATTAATTTAAAATTAATTAATATTTAAATCACAATAGGTAGCCAAGTTTTCATAAAAGCCTAAGCCAAAAATGTTGATGAACAAAGATAAGAATGGAAATTCAACTCAAGCAATGAAGTGGTGCAACATGCACTCAATATGTACTCAAGAATGTGCATGGGAATAACACCATGGTTTGTCCATATCCTTTGCCCAAAGGTGTGGTCTTGTATTTTATATACTTGAACTAAGGGAAGCATTTCAAGAATCCCTTATTAGTTGTAAAAGCTTTTATGAAGGGAACATTAAAAGTATTAGATTTTTTTTGTGAAAGGCTAATCATTGTGGCATGTTATGAAAAAAATTGAGCTTTGAGATGCACCCACATTGGGATAGACCCACAACTAATTAATGTGGATTGTAAAAAGTATAATCATTAAGGGTATATAATATACACATTTACCTTGCCAAAAACATTTACACAAGACTGTGTACATGTAATTGAAAACATTTTACACTTCTTTTATGTGAATGTAAAAAAATTATTTACATAAGGGGTAATGTGAATGTAAAAGGCAAGTGTAAACCATTTACACTTACCTAGTTTTTACACAACAAATATATGTGTACATTTACATTTTATCTTCCCAACATTGGTTTATTCCTATATATAATAATTGCCCAATGGTGGTTGAATATGAATATGTGGTACCTTATCAATGAATCATTTTTCCTATCAATCATTTGTGATTATTGAATGGCTCCTAATATTTTTTCATCAAATGATGAGTGAGTAAACACTATTTGTTGTATTATTGGGTACAATCTTGTGAATTATTTTAATTACATGGAGATGTGCAATTTTGATATGATGGATTGACAACATTTATAATTTTGGGTATATGTTGAGGAGTTTCAAAAAAAAAATTCACAACAAGGAAATAAAACAAGAAACATTTTAGTTGTCAAGGTTATGCATGTGAACTTTTGGATCTATGTGTTACATGTTGTAATTTCTTGTGAGTACGGACTACTTATTAGTGGATTTAGTAAGTGCTAGCACCATGTTGATGCATTGTTCTACTTGTATCATTGGATGACTAACAATTTCTAAACATTAGGAAGAAAGTCATTTGTGCATTTTGAAAACTAGATGGGCTACCACATATGAGGTTAATAGACCCACTAGGTGTAAAAGTAGACACAATTGGGCCAATGTTTTTTTGTCTTATATCTTAAATAGTGTGAATGGCTAACCATGAGGATTTATGGGAACACATTTGGTTTGGTGCTAGCAAAACATGTGCAATGTGTTGTCTATTTTTAAATGTTATAGGGATGAAATTTGCAACCATCAACCTTTTGAATTCGCACGATGTGCTGACTCTTAAAAAACTAATGAATGGACATTTTGATTTTTTCATTTCAAGCAAGGTTATCAATGTCAGCCTTGGCACATCATGTCAATCACATTTGTTTTGATGACAATGTAACCCAATGTCATGTCGATTTAGGGTCAACTTAAGCCAAATCAATAATTTTTCATGTAGGAACGAATTAAAATTTACCTTGAAAGTGATTGACAATTACCATTATTAAAAAATAAAAATCCAAACTGTTAAATCCAACAATTGGAATCCAATCCCTAAGAGCCAAAAAAAATCTTGATAGTTGAGAAATGGTGACCAAATTTTAGTTACCAATTTGAATGGTCAAGATTTTTAATTGCAACTAATCCATACCTTTGTCATAGTCCAACAACCTACAACTAGTCCTAAGAGTGGGGGAAACCAAAATTGAAAAAATATTAATTGTTGAAAAATGTTGACAAGATTTTGGCCGTTATCCAAATGGCCAAAACTTTTCAATCATAATCAACCCACACCCCAAGTGGGGTCTAGCGACCTAAATATTGTTTCAAATTATTTTTGTTAAAACAATAACAATAAAATCTTGACAATCAAGAAAATGTGATTGGATTTTAGTCACCATTTGAACAATCAAAATTTTTGGTCGCATTAAGCCACATTTTGGTTGGAATCCAACAATTTGAATCTAGTTGTGAGATGATTTGTTAATGACATATGAATTTTTATAATTAATTATGAATTATTAATAATTATAATTAAACTTACCTACATAGTGAAAATAAATAGTAATTTTATTTTTATTATGGGAATGTGGGAACATTTGGTCAACATCATGTTTGACCCAACAAATTGGCATTGATGTGAAAACTAATGTTGATGTGACATTTTATGTTGACATGAAAACCAATGTAAAAATGGCATGTCATGTCATTTTTGACAACCTTGACTTTAAGCAAGATATGAAATTTGACAACCATAACTTAAAATTTACATGTGTATGGCATGGGAAGATCAATGGACTTGTGTTATGATAAAAGGTTTGAACCCCAATCCAATGGATTTTGCCCATTGTAATAGAAATCCATTTTGTTAGTGTTCACCCAAGACAATACACAAAATGAAAACAAAAGGAGAATCTTAGTAATTTTTACCAATGACAAAATGCTTTAAAAATTAAATTTGCCAATATCATGGAATCATAAGAGTTTAGGACACGATAATTTTTTTGATATCCTTGATTTACCATGAACATGCCACATTGCTCCAATTATTAAACATCTACAATATCAAAACACAACACGTAAACAAGTTCATCATCACTTGAAAAGGTTAATAAGGAACTTGTAATTAACTTGGTCCTTCACAACGAATGGGATGTTACTTTGTTATTAACTTTAAATAAAAACTCATTATGCAACTTATCTAAAGTAAACAATAAGAACAATTGTAAGCCTTGGCCTGGACTCTTTTGAATTTATGATTTTAAAAAAAAAAGGAAAGGTTACCTTTTAGTAATTTATAAACCAAAATAGCAAAGTGTCTTCCCCACCAGTTCTTCAATTTTGTTTCATCATGTTAAAAGTGTGAAAACGTTTTTCACCTTTCATCAATCCAAGCATTTGAATCACAACTAATTCAACCAACTTCATAAACACACTCAATTGGTGTAATAGTAACCCATTGGATGACAACTTCACCCAAAATGTGGTTAAGGGGTTTTGATCATATGATGCACCCATTGTTATTTTTGCATTATTTTTCATGGTTAGCTTGAACAAAAAACTTTGAGTAACTAGTGCATTATATTTGTTAATAAGCTCTTGGATTAAGATGCCCAATTTAATCTATCTTTTCACACAATACATTTGCTTCAACATAACCAGATGGAAAAGGAACATTAATTATTTCACATGTGACTTGCAATTAATATTGTGGGTACACAATGCCAAGTGCATTCATGACTTCATTATTTGAAATTTTTTTAAATGATTTTTTGATGAGACGATATATAACATCTATGCATTCGAATTTGATCTCCCCAACCCAATATGCAAAGTTTGTTTTGTGAGGTGACTTTTCGTCCCTCTACTCCCGGTTCTACAAGGTGATTATGCATGAAAGCACAAATGCTACTAATGAAGGAAAAAATACAAGTGTAATTCTGAAAGTTAGATTGCATTTGTAGTTGAAATTAAGTAGCCCACCTTCTATGTATCATTTACGATTAGAATTAATGGATATATATTTCCAAGTTCACCCACTACACATCTTAGGACTTCATGTCAAATTGTCATTCAATTAAACCAATGCTTAAGGCTTCAACACCATGTCCAACATAGCTGCAGACCACTATTCACTTGAAATGTTGTTTTTCACACATATGTCATTCAAATCCGGCTTGCCATAGCTTTTTAGAAAGCTAACAACAAGGCGCATCTTGCTACCAAATCCTAGGCTCTGCAGCTAAACCAACAAGAACTTATGCTACAAAACCCAAGAAGGTTTTACCAAGGTGATAATTCAACTTGCTGCGGATCATCAATCACTTAAAACACCATTTCTAACACATAAATTATCCAAATCCTGTTTGCCTTAGCTCATTAGAAAGTTAACTACGAGGCGCACCAATCTACCAAATCTTAAGATATGCAGCCACACTAATGAGGAGTTATACTACCAAACCCGAGAGGTTTTTTATGAAGACAGTCAGTTCAACTTGACTGCAGACCTTCAGTCACTAAAAACTTTATTTCTAACACATACTTTATTCAAATCTGGCTTGCCTTAGCTCGTTAGAAAGCTAACTACAAGATGCAACTTGCTACCAAATCTCAAGGTCTACAGCTAAACTAGTGAAAAGTTATACTATGAAACCCGAGAGGGTTTATGAGATTTCTCTCAAGTTCCAACCTTCCAACACTATCACTACCCACCCTCATCCTTTCAAAAACTATTACAATATTTTAATTCTACTTTCCTTCTTTCTTTCCTCTACTAAGACTAATCATTACTTGCCTCTTCAAGAAGCTTGTGGAAAACAAGTATTCAAGATTGCATGAAAATTATTTCCGAGGCAAAAGAGAGCTCCCAATTATCCGAGTTCGCCTTTTAAAGAGAAGGGGAGAAGAAGGTGGATCCAAAGCTTGGTGGCCAATGGAAGGTTCCATGCTTGGTGGCCAATGGAATGTTCCAAACTTGGTGGCCAATGGAATGTTCCAAGCTTGGTGGCCAATGGAATGTTCCAAGTTTGGTGGCCAATGGAAGGTTCCATGCTTGGTGGCCATAAGAATGTTCCAAGCTTGGTGGCCATTGGAATGTTCCAAGCTTGGTGACCATTGGAAGGTGAAGGAAAAACACCTTTTCACCTCTTCCATTTTCCCTTAACAACTTTACTCACACCCTCAATTTCTTTCCTTTGACCTCACGGTTTTACTTTACCATGGTCCTAAGCCATTACTCACGCCTTTCTTTCCTTTTCTTCGATCTATAAATTACGATTGTGCACCTCAATGTAACAAGTCCTTCACACTTTCATTGTCAATTTGATTTCGATTGAAGATCTAACCTTTTTTTCCTTTGCTTGAAATTATGGCGTTGCGCATGGTCACATCTTACGGGCTGCAAGCCGCACAAGCGAATGAAGAACCGCCTCCGGAGTCGTCTCTAGATCTTACCCTAACACAACATCCTTTTGATGAAGAACCCGAACTTCGAAAAGTGCGTGCTCGTCTTGAAATCAAACCTCCTCGAGCCTGGTACTATCGTATTTCTCCGAACTTTCGCACCCTGGTGATCTTGCTGCAAGTTCACCCCGCTTCTGGTGACAAACCCGAGACCGTTTGTGAAAGTTGTTACGAAACTGAAAATACTTCTATCTTCGCATGGTCTTTAGTTCCCGGCGTTGGTCACTATCGTTGGTTGCACGGTCCGATTTGTCGACTGCCTCCCAATAGCAAGGCAGACTACTTAGTTCGCACCATTCGGCGCATCCTAGATTTCCTGCAGTTGTGAACTATCATTAAGGCATAACTCAGGATTCTACATGTACTTGCAGCTCCTTGTTGAGCTTATCCCTATTATAAATAAATGTTTCAATTATCATCAGACTCCTATTGGCATTGGCACACTATCATACTATCTATTTAATTGTTGAATTGCCTTGAATTAACCTTATGTTCAACGGCTTGAAGATTATTCTACCTTTATTAAATCTTTCATCAACATCCCTTCAACTACTTTAAGAATTTTTAACATCTTTGCTATTTCTTAAATACCATAACAAGACTAATGTTGTGTTGAACACCGTAAATTTTGGTCTCTACTTCTACCCCCAACCCTCTAGAGATTTCTCACCCTTAATTACGCAATAGAGTTCCTAAAACTATGGTTATTAGCCTTTGTTAAAGGAAAGAACTAATCCCACTCCTTATTCACCAATGACGCATGTCAGAAAAGAAAATAACCCCCCTTCGCACCATGCACATTCATCATTCCCTATGAAGTCGTTAAAAGCCCTCAATAACCTTACCCTACTCAAATAACCCTGATGTAACTTTTAAAAATTAAGACTATCACACATGGTTGTGTCGGTATGGCTCACATGTTTTCATCAAAGGTCCCTGTCTTTCAATTGTTGCACGTATTCTATGAACCAATGTGTAGGGCTAACCATTAATCTAGAAAGACAAGGTCTCTTCCCTATAATTCGAATTTGTGACCCAAACAAAATATATGCTATTAAAAATGTTATCAACATCACTAAAATCAAAAAATAGCTTTGGCTTGTAAGTAGTATCAATGTTGATATACATAAAGTGCAAATTAGCTCGAGAAATTTGGATAACATCAACATAATCACAAATGAAAACATTTCTAGAATATGTTAACTTGATTAAATTATGCACACATTCCAATAAAGGTAACAAACATGGGAGACCCAAAATACTCTCAACATCATAAAAAACATCAAAATTTGATTAGGTTGTTCTTATAAATGGAGCATCCATGGTCATTTTGACAACAAGGGTTTTTAACCCAAATTTGATTTTTTAAAAAGGTTCCAACATGTTAATCCAATGGATTTTCACATTTTTGAGTATTTTTAACCTTTCTATTTCCATAATAACAAGATTATAAAATTTAAAGGCACACTTGTGGGATCTTGAAAAGCACTTGTACAACTTGGTAAGGATATCTTCCAACTTTGAGATGATTGACAAGTGGGACAATGCCTAAAGAGCCAAGTTTGTTTTAATGCTTTGTAATTCATGTTGATGAGGCATGGGGCATGTTGATATTTCATTTGTATTGTTACACCTGCCGTCAAGCTTTAAAATATAGTAGCAACATCAATTCCCAAACAAATTAGTCTTATGATAATTTTAACTTTAGTTAGTTCACCATAGTTGATTATATTCCCCCTAATCAACTATGTGAAATGGTTTATATTTCCTATTTCCATGACATTCTCCAAAGTCAATAAAATGGGATTGAGTCTCCATCCTTGTAAAACATAACTATGAATAAATAAGCAATTCCAATTATCAATTCTAGTGATTTCATTAGTGGAAATGGAAATGAATTATGAATCCTTGAAAGCATCTTTGGTTGGAACACAATGTTATGCATGTTGTTAGCCATTTGCAAGCCTATTGAATCACTCCAATGTTTGACTAAGTTTTTTGAAGCTTTTAACAACTTGTGTAAACTTTAGAACTTTTCATAATCAATTAATGGTTTGCCTTGGCTTAGAAAATTAAAAATTATAACCAATTGTGTAAGTTTTTTTCTTTTGTGTTGTTACACCATGCAAAACCTCCTTTAGAACTATATAAGGATTAGTTGCAACGTATAACCTCTCATTCTTTTGATATGTAATATTAATGACAAAATAAAACTCACCCATACCCCATGTCCTCTTGCTTTGGCTCTCATGGACACCATCATCACCCGTCATTTGCATCATCACTTGCATCATTGTTAACTCTTTGTTAACTTTTAGTTCACTATTAGTAGGGAGTCCTTGGTCAATGCACACATGGAAGCCTTTATGGAAACTTCCTTGAGTTAGGTCCCCAATGGGGTATAAATAGGGGTAGGACCTCTCACTACCTTTAATTTGTTCAACACGAGTTTTGGGTACATTTTCTTGTCATAACTTTTGTCTTCTTACATTATTAGAATAAAATTTGATTGAATCATCGTTTAACATATATCGTGTTCTTACCTTGCGTTTTTATGATTTTAGTCTTGGATTAAACTTAGGCTTACATTTCTTGTGATTTGTTTCCTTGTTATGTCTTTGGTTTAGTTCCTATTTTTGTAGTTTTTCGTGCCCGTGACATTAACCTTCCTTCTCCTTACATGTTTCCACAGATAATTAATTTTTAAACCAAAAACATTTTTCCACCTTCAATTTGAATGCACACTTCACAACATATTTGGTGAATCTTGCCATCTTTATTGATGTTAGGTTTTGCCCATGGTAATTTGCATGCCCATCTTGAAATTTTCTATGCAATTCATATATAACTTTGTGTTTTTTGAATTTTACCTCAACAACCTTGTTTGGAAATTTTATAAACTTTGAAGGTTCACCATTAATTGTTTTAGTTTATGGATCTAAAGTAAAAATATAGTTGTTTACTAGAAGCATCATTGGATCTAGAACTTTGCCTATACAAGTGACAACATAATCAATTGAACATTTTATGATTCTTGTCAACAAAAATGTAAAATAGCCATAAACTAAGCCTTAACATATTAACTTTAGAAAATAATTTTTATTTCAATGATCAATTTGAACATGGTTTTTAAATTTATGCCATGATATTGAAAAATCACATGTTTAAAGTAGATTTAAATAGATTTCTCAAAAATTTACAAGTGAAATTTGTTTATTTTACAAGTTTTCCAAACAAAAAAAGTAGGCTTCAAATAGACGAAATATTGAATTTTTTAATTTCCTTGGTAAATGCCATTTAAAAACTTATTTATGCACTTTCGATTTCCAATGTAAAATTAATTAATGTATCAATCTTTTAATGTAACAGTAATTTTGAACACAAATTCACCAATTAGTTGCAAAAATATGTTTTACACATACTTTTTCAAACTTTGTATACAACATACTATAACCTCAATTTAAAGTGGCACAATGGTTTGGCAGTGATTAAAATGGTTTCAATTCCACTTTCTTGCGTTTTTGTTAAAATATGATTACAACTTCAAGGATTACTTTTTATGTTTAATTGATTATGCTTTCATCCATACAATTTTTTTTGAATAGTGACAAACAACAAGTTTTCTTTTCACATACACAAATTAATGTTTGTTCATTAGCTTATTTACTTTACCATAATATTGTTTATCTATATTAAATCAAGATTCTTACAACTAGTTTTTGGTATTAGTTTTTAGTCGCAAACGACATTTGTGACTATTTTTCTTTTAGTTGTCTTGGACAAGTTGCAAATGACATTCATTGTAAACAATAATGATCATGGATGGAAAGAAAAGTCAACAAAATACACGTTCATCTATTGACCCACATAAGTATTATTGCTTGCAAACAGTTTACAACTAGTTTGTAACTAATTTGGTCAACCTTGTGCTCTTATCATATGTTACCACATATCATTAATTTGATAAATTTTTAATGTTGTTTATGAAATTCTGAAATAATCTAACATGTCCAATTTTTATGTTTGGATGGTTTTAGATTGTAACACGTGGCACAATAAAAAAAAGTGCCATGTGTCATATTAATTAATTATTTTCAAAATAAAATTAAGTAGGTAGGTAAGTAGGTAGGTAGGTAGGTAAGACCTACCTACTTATTTATTTAAACTAAACGCCTACCTACCTACTTAGGCTGGATATTTACTTAGGTAGGTAAATAGGCAAATAATTAGGTGCATAAGTTGACTAGGGAGGTAGGGTAGTTAAGAGGTAGGAATATAAATTTGTTTTTAAAATTTTGGGTCAAACTTTTTAATTTGCCCATCCCACATGCCCCATATTATGAATGTGAAAATGCAAGGTAAATACCTTCTTTATATACTTTTCAAAATGAAAGTGGAAAACAAACATTATGGGATAAATTTTGAACTTCAAGTTTAGTTTTAAATTGTTTTGTGACTATAAAGTTTAGTTATAAACTATTTACAATTAAAAGGTTCATTCTATATCCTTTATCTTTATTCTTATTTTTTAAATTATATAATTCATTAGATAAGTGACTAACTAACTAACTTGTTAATTAACTAATGAAAAAATACCTAATTCAATAATTAGCAAAAAATAATAAACTAATTACATAAAATAATTATTCATCAAATTTTTTTTAGTTACATAATTAAGTACTTAACCAATTAATTAAATTTTTATTAAATATATAAAAATGAGGATTCAATTTATTTAAAATTCTAATTAAAATGTTATATTATCTAATTAGTGAGTATTAAATATTGATAATAAATATTGAAACTATTTATATATATGTTAGTAATCCAATTAATTAATACTTATAATCAGTAATGAATAATTTTATATAATAATAATATTAATGTAACTCATAACTATACTATACTAGTTATTTTATTATAATTTTGGTGATTATTTTTTCATTTGGTATAGGGACTATTAAAATAATAATAAAAAATAAAAATAATACTAATCTTTATATTATAACCTAGGCGAGATATTTTAATATTATTCAGATTATTATTTCACTTGTTAGAACTATTTTTGAACTACTATAATAAACATCTAATATTATATATACCTAATAGTAACTAATATTAACCACTGAAATTACTGTCAATTAAATTTTTTATCATTTAGTATTAACACTTAGTATAAAGTTTTTAGCTGTAATAGTAATTGTTAACTATAAATAAGTAATTATAATTAATAACTGCAATAATATATAAATTACATTAATTAGTTGTACTAATTCCAGAAAACTTAGTCAAAAATATTATGATCTAAGAAAAATTATTTACTGTATATAAGTAATTATAAGAACTGAATACTTTAATTTAGTATAATCCCTGGAAATACATTAATTACATTAATTACTTTGATTACAGTAAAATTACTATAATTTTTAAAAATCAGATTCAGAATTAATAACTTTAAGTTCTAAATCATGATTAATTAAGTTCCATTATAAATTACAAAACTATTGTACTTAATATATTAATTTAATTAAAATTAGTTTATAGTAATTAGACATTGATTACATGTATTTCTAAAAAACTATTCATTGTTACTCGTAAAATATGTGTGGTAATAACAATAATATATTTAAAATATGGAACTATAAATAAGAGACACAATAGTTTAAGATATTCGAAAAAAAATTATATAAAATACTTACACGAATTAAAAAAATTATATGAAGATTATTATTATTTTGAAATATTTATTTTAATTATAACTTAGAAGTCTTAAATTATGCATATCAAGTTAAGTTATAAATTAGATAATTATTATATATTTATTGTAATTATTATATAATTTCTCCTATTAAAATAGTAATAATTTTTTTGCTGAAAATATGAAATCTTGGTGTAAAATTTTATAATATAATAACATTTACTTGCTCCAGTAAGTTTGTATTGGTTATGATAAAACAACTTATTTTAATTCAATTACTATAATTACCATAATTGTGTGAATTACTTTAATTACAATAAAATTAATGTGACTACTTTCAATATATAATAATTATAAACATAAAATGAATGTTTTAAATTAGTGTAATATAATCTTAAAATTATAGTAATTTTATTAATTATTATATTTCCACTTAAACTAGTATTAAAGGTTTAAATAACTTTATAAACAGAGAATTATAAAACAAATTAAGTTATAAATAATTAAGTTTAATTATAAATTACACTATTTATTTATTTAATAGAGTAATTACAATGATTTTAGTGGAATGAGTTGTGAATGTTCAAAAATGTTCCTAATTAGTGTAAAACATTATTATATAATATTAAATTTTATTTAAAGAAGTGATTATAATGAATAGATTCAATAATTTATTGTAAGTTAGTTATTATAATAATAATAATGACTTCAAATAATCATTTTACAATATAATTACTGTGAATATTTTTAATGGTAATATGTTTTAAAAACAAAAATTATGAAGATTAATTCAAGTATAAATTATAATGGTATTACATTTAATTTACAACTACTATAATTATATTGGTGCTACAATAATGTTACATTTATTGTAGTAATTAATTTTATTATAATTATTGGAATTTATTTTATGATTGAAACGGTCAAAAGTACGTTGTGACCTAGGTACATGCTTGAAAATAAACCTTTGGCGACATATTGGCATTTTTCCAACCAGCATGCTCGGATAGGAACATCTAACAGCCACCAGGCATTTTTTTCATCAACTTTTGCAACCATAAATACCTAGAAATGTCAATGTGTTTATCTCACCATTATCCATGGCCAAAAATGCTTGGTTTCTGTTAATATTCTATTCTTCTTTAATTAAAGCATCGTGCATGATATGATTTTTGTTTACATTCTTCTTGGTTTTAAGCAATAATATATACTACATTGATTCTCTACATATGTGAATAGAAAATATCGACTGCCCAAAATATATTGTGCATGTTTCATATTCATTGGTATTGCAAATAGGTTGGGAACACAATTGTTATTAGAGAGGCCATTACATATATTAAGATTTATTAATTAGATGGAAAGAATGCAATTATAGAAAGCATATGAAACTAGTAAGCAACTTGATTGAGTAGTTTTTAAAAAGGAATTATAGTCTACTTCATGGGAAGAGGGAAAGGTTACTATCTTGAAAGCAAATACTTCAACAACACAAAGCAAACTTGTTTCATGTATTTAAAATGATATGATGTTTTGGTAGATTATAGAATATTTGGGCCTTTTACCTAACAATTAAGCATTGGGATGTAAGCTCCACAAATGAAAACATGCACAAATGGATGTTGTTTGCATTATGCTTGTTTAATTTCTACTACAAGCAACCTATTGATTCCAAATGCTTCAAGCCCTATGTAGCTTGTATGGATTAGAATTTGATCACGTAATCATAAGATGTGTTTAGTCCATGGTGTTAGGTTGGTTCCACAACTTTTTGGTCAAAACTTGAGTTCACAAACTACTAAATATCATGAGGAAACTACATTCGGCATATTGTGAAGAAATTAGATGTAAGTTCGAAGGAACAATATTCCAAGCC
>Ga0116227_10003872_pt1 | contig 32841 bp, 25 predicted proteins | sample S1TSphgellanicum_FD_89693 | JGI IMG/M metagenome (GOLD analysis project Ga0116227, IMG submission 89693) | Host-associated microbial communities from peat moss isolated from Minnesota, USA - S1T2_Fb - Sphagnum magellanicum MG | ecosystem: Host-associated > Plants > Peat moss > Unclassified... | reverse complement strand
TTGTGGGATTGTGTTGTTTGTTTTTTTTGGTTTGTTTTGTTTTTTGTGTTCGGTTCTTGTTAGTTTTTCGTTTTGATATCGCGGCCTGCGCGTTGTGTTGTTTAAAGGGGTTTTTTTTGTTTTTTTCGGGGGGAGGTTTTCTTTTTTGTTTGTTAGTGGTTCGGAACAAAATCCTTCTTCTTCTTAGGAACAAATGATTTACACCACGCTCGACACCTTCTATTTGTCGCATGAACAGATACTGGATTCGCCTTCCAGAAGGGATGGCGTTGATGAAAATGTTGAAACTCTCCTGCGCGTCTACGGCTGTGAGCTCATTCAGGAGTGCGGCATCTTGTTGAAATTGTAGTTCATCTCTTTCCCTTTCTCTTTCTCCAAACCTTGTTTTTATATTTTGGTCCAAGTTTTTGGAACGGTTTTGTTTGTTTCTTCAGTTTGGCTTAGCAATGATACATATCATCATCATGGCAGAAAAGTTGATGTCCGTGATTTTGTTGCTGTTTTTTTCTCTTTTTCGCATAGGTGATTTTTAGGGGATCTTACGTTCTATATTGCTTTGTTCATTTTGCAAATTCATCGTTTCTAGGATTTCTAGGGTTTTGATTGTTCCGGTATTCTTCCTTGACGCTATGTGAACAGGCCTCAGGCGGTAATGGCCACAGGTCAGGTGCTTTTCCATCGTTTCTATTGCAAGAAATCATTTACCCGCTTCAATGTCAAGGTATGGTGGATCCTATGAACCTTACGAAAATTTGTTTTCTCTCGTGCTGTGTGCTGTATTGCATGATTGCTGCCAGTTATCAGACCTTGTTCATCATTCTTGTGTCTCTCAAAAATTTGCAGGCTTCTCTCTGCCTTGTTTCCCATCTCTAATCACTCCGTTGTTCTGTTGTCTTTGCAGGATGTTGCAGCAAGTTGTGTTTGGTTAGCTTCAAAGCTTGAGGAGAGCCCTAAAGAGATTTCAGTAGTGTTACAAGTCCTTTGGCGCATGGAACGTAGACGCAATAACCTTCCCCTTGAGATTCTTGATCTAAATTCACAGGTCTGCTCTTTTTGCTCAATCACTCAATTCTGTTTCTTTTTTTTCCTGTTTTTTTGGTGCTCAGCACTCTTGGTAATCAACTTGGAGCCTCATGTGGTTTGCAGAAGTACTTTGAGATGAGGACTGCGTTGATCAGGACAGAACGGCATCTTTTGAAGGAAATGGGGTTTATATGCCATGTGGAGCACCCTCACAAGTTTATCATGAGCTATTTGAAGACCCTTCAGGCACCTGTGGAGCTGATGCAGGAGGCATGGAACCTTGCAAATGACAGGTAATATGTGGGCAAGAAATCACTTTGTGAACAATAATTTTTGTAGGAAGTGTCTTCATGCTTTTCTGGCTGTTTGGATTGTTTGTCCGGTATTAGAATTCCACAAGGTTGTTTTATTATTGCTGCTTTTGGAATTTTTCTGATGTTTGTTTGTACTTTCAGATCTTGATCATTAGCTTGTGTGGTTGTGCTGTATTTGATGTGCTAGGGCTCATGGACGTTGTAAGGTCATCTGCAGCTTGATGAGGAGCTTGTGTCATTTGTCAATATGCCTGCTTTTTTTTGTATTGGTCTCCTAGCTGTAAAAGCTGAGATGCAATCTGTTCTGTTTCTGACAGTGTAAACTTTGTGCCCTAATACATTTTCTTTCCCTAGTGACATGAGCTGATAACCCCTTGGTTCTGTTTGTTCCAGCTTGCGCACCATTCTTTGTGTTCGCTTCAAAAGTGAGGTAGTGGCGTGTGGGGTAGTGTATGCTGCAGCTCGACGATTTAAAGTGCCACTGCCCAACAGATGGTGGGAAGTATTTGATGCAAAATGGAGTGATGTTCAGACTGTGTGCAAGGTTCTTGCAGCCCTGTATAAGCAGCCAAAGGCTGAATACATTGAAGTTGGACAAAGCTCCAAGTCATTTGTTTTGGCCAGCAAGGCCTGGGATTCTCCTATGGATACACAGGTGCCCTCTTAATTTCTGTCCATGCTCACAGTTTATTCCAAATATTGGTTAATGCTGAGATTTTCTCAGTGATAGAAATAATGTCCATGTATGTTGGGTTTTGTAGGTAGATGTATTGGGGGATGTTTCTGTCAATTTTCTTATTAGAATTTAAGCAACCTAGGTGTGCAAACTTTGATATGGAAGTTTTTGGCTGTGCATATTTCAGGCTTGACTGCATTTCTAAGAACCTTGAATCTCTCCTTAACACCTTTTCTAAGGTCCATTTTCAAACTGGGTCCAGGCACTGGCCACCATGGCTAGGCTTCTGACATTTTGCTCTATGTCTGGTGACTTGTATAAGTTTTTGGGTGTCCTGGGTTCTTCTTGTTAGCTTCTTAATCTCAAGTGCAGTGGTCTTTCTTTTAGTTTTTTTCTCCTCCATCTTATTGTGGTTCTTTTTGTCTTCTCTTGTCTTGTAAGTTGCGTGGAGCTAGCCAGCATCATAGCTTAGTTTTCCCATTCCGGCCAGTCTTTTGACAAAGCTCAGATGTGTTGGTTAATGTTTGACATTAACCTACACCCACTCTTTGGAACCGATGACATCAGTGGGAATGTTATGGTAGGTGGTCAGTATCATACATGTTGCTTTAGTGTATGACAATTCCTGTTGTTCAAACTGCTCCTCAATTTGTCATTTGGTTTCCTCTTTTCCTTTGCGTTGGGATTCCTCTTTTTCATGCTTGCTGTTTGGTTACTGTTGTCAGATCTGAAATGTTCCAATTCTCTCAATTCTTTTTAGGTTCACTTAAATGATAAGTATTGAGAAATTGTCAGTCTTCATGAAGATATGCTTGTGACCTTCCTGGCACCTATTGTTGAATGTCATGGAGGTGAGGAATTCTAAGTAAGGCATCTTTGATCTACAGGGAGGATCGTTGAAGAGGGTGACAAATGGAGCCGCCCCAGTCCTCCAGGTACAGACCACTTCGAGCTTGGATGGTGGGGTTGCGAAGGATCCTACTTTTGTAGAGGCTTCAAACAATACAAAGAGCTCAACTGTCAAGAGTGGGAGGAAGGATTTGGAAGAGGTTCGAGGGTCTACTTCTAATGGGGAGTTGAGGGGTGATTCTTTATCAGGAAAGGAAAAGCCTGCTAATTACCTTGAAGATGGAGCAGGGGACAGAAGTAGGGAGAAGGAACGGGATAGGTCTAAAATCCGCAAGCGGGAAAGTGGCCAAGATTTGGATGCAGAGCGAGAGAGGGATCGGATTAGGATGCGAGAAAGGGATCAGGACAGGGAAAGGCTCAGAGAGAAAGCAAAGGAGCGGGAGCGAGAAAGTGGGAGGGGTAAAGAGTATCGACACAAGGAAAGAAGCAGGGACTTAGGTGAGCTTCACACATGTGGAGGCATATCTGCCATGATCTACTAGAGGTCCTTGCCCACCATCTTCTCTGGCCTCACAAGAACCTGAGGCAAGTTTGACAGTGTTGTGACAAAATGTTCAGAGAAAGATGTGTTCAGTCTCTTGAAAAAAGTGTGCTTCACATATCACAGTGTATTTTGAAGAGTCTTTCCACAAAATCTGAAACATCAATATTCACACCCCTACAAAAACTAAATTCACTATTCATGTGAATTTGGGATTCTGGTGGTCTGTACCATGTGTCATGCACTGATGGGCATTTTTCCAATTTCTTTAGCTTTCAAGCTCCAGTGGTTTGCTTTCTGATTTTATGTACCTTGGCTTCTGCACACAGCTAATCAGGTTCTTGGCCTTTTCTCAGGTCAATCTGAGAAGCTATGGCAGTATCCATCCTCTCAAGGTGAATTATTGTGTCTTTTTTACTCTACACATCTGGCATTCCATGTTTTTGATTTGATCACTTTTACAATGTGGAAAGCCCTGTGCATACAGGGTAATTAAGTGTAAAAGTCTAGTGGAGTAGTGCAGACCTCCTACAGATATGGATGTCGCACCACAGTTCACTGTTTTGTGGGATTTAGAGTTGATGGATAGTTGATAGGATTGCCCTCCAGTGCTATTATTCACAATTGTGTTGGACGAAAACCAAAATTTGTTTAACATGCTATAAAATGACAACTAGGCTCAACATCATCTTTGTGTTTGTGATTGCAGATAGAGACTTTGAAGTGGTTCGGGAAAAAGATCGCCATCGTCATCATCAGAATATCTGACAGGGGATGGCTTAGTAGTCCTAGAGCTTTTTATGCTTCATGAGTAGGACTATGGACTGAGAATGGGGCATGCATGAATGCATGGTCTTTTTACATCTCATAGGTTCATGGTACTGCGTTGGTGAATAGCCCAAATTTGTTTCTGGATTGTGCTTATGATCTCCATTGAAGGTGGCTTTTATTATGAACTGATGTCTACCAGCTTCATCTGGCAGAGGGGGCCTAACTCAACTGGACCAAGGTGGAGTACCTGGCAACAATCAGGACTGGATGGGGACCTTTTGGCAACTTCATGGTCGGTTTCTGGACCCATATTCAGTGTTGTGGAGACCATAGTGTGCACAGTAGGGTTGTTAGTTACTGGACCATATTTATCACTGCATTAAAGACAATCCATTTTGGCAATATCATTAGCATGTGACTTCTTTGAAAGACATAGTTTTGGTGCTGAAATGTGTGATGGGGTGGTCTGAGGCAATTAACATGTTGCTTTTCGAATCAGATGTTTTCTCTGCCTTGCACACATCAAGTTTATGACAAACCAACCTATCTTTAATGTATAAACAGTAAATGCCAAGGTTCTCTTGGATGCATTCATGTCTTAATCCTGCATCTTGAAGTAGGGGATCTTGTCTTGTCTTGTCTAATAGGAAACCTTAGTTAGCCTTCACTAATGCCCTTGCACTGGCTGTTGAAGAACATGCATTCTACTGACCACCTATCTGCATGCATGTGAACAACATTGTCGCAGCCTCTCCTTCCAGCAGAAGCACATCAGTGCTGAAGGAGGACAATGTGGCGCCTGCATCCTCTCTTCATATACGCGGATTTGTAAGTGGGGACCTGATCAGCTTCTGCTGCTCTTGAACAGCTGCAGCAGGTGTTTCTGGCATACCTCTGTCATTCCTTGTGGAGAACAATTTGTTCCCGTGAATGCTAGTATGGGTGGGGCTAGTTTCATTAATGTTTATCGTATCTCATCTTCTGGTCAATCACTCATGAGTTTGCTTCAACTTTTTCTGGTTGTGGGTAGTATTTAGCTACTTCTGAAGCTATCCATATACAAAACCACGTGTTGGTAGTTAGTAGCACACAGTAACCAAGATGCATCTAGTAGGTTATTTTTCTTTCATCAGTCATTGCTTGTTAGAACTTTGTGCCTTCTAGGATTATAATATTCAACTGTGCTGGTGCAAAGTGACAAGGCTTTGCTGAAGTTTAGCACATCTTATGGCGATGACAAGTTGAAGTGACAGGTGAGTTGTGGTGCTATCTTTAAGTTCCTTTCAAGGCATGTCACCTTCTGAATCAAACAAGAAAGCTAGTCTGGACCTGGATAGTATCTTTCGGAATTGATTATGGCTGCAGCAACCCTGTATAGGTAGTATGTGCCCTGTGCAGTACATCTATTGTTGTTTGTTGTGTTGGATGATGGGCAGCAGGTGCATATGTACTGTTGTGCATTAGGTGTTAAGCTTGGCACTTTTTTGGCGGTACTTGAGTGACAAAGCTTTCCCCTCAGCACAAACAATTTCAATGTACGGATATGAACTTCAAGGTTAGCTTATCAGTAAATGTCTAATTGCTAAAGCACATTTCAGAGAGTATGCATCGTATATGTGTTAGGTGTGGCCTCATCCAATGTCCTACTGCAGTTTCTGGCAACTGGATATGAGATGGGGAGGTCAGATTTTGCTGATGTGTGGTGTGCATCAATCCCTCATATACTGGTTTGTGATGGACACAGAGGAAGTTCATACTGTTTCTCTGGGTTTGAATCTCTGATGCCTCACCATTACAGGTTGGGTAATTTTTGGGGTGGGGGTGCCCACTCAAGGACCTGCTAATGCAGGCATAACAGATCTCATGATGCACATTATGTTCTGTGTTTAGAACTCGGTTGTTGAATTGAGAGCACATCTGTTTGATACTGGTGTTCAATCTTTAGCACAACAAGTCAAAGTGTACCATCCAAAGAGGCATTGGTGGAGCTCTCTGCTGCAATCATGCAAGCTGCTGGAGTGAGGGTTGTGCATATTTCTGGCACTGATCATCAATCTGTCATGACCACATTGTACCTTCCAAAGAGTTATTTGCTGGACGTTTATACTGTACTGTACAAGCCCCTCGAGGTATGTATCTATCTCTGACTCCAACATATTGGAGTGATCAAAGTTTGATTCAATGAAGTCAAGATTGTGTATTTTCTTAGGTTGTGTTCAATATCACTGGGGCTGTCAATCATTTGGAAGCAAGTATTTACTTAAGGGGCTTTGTAATGTAACGGAAGAATCGCAAGAACATGAATACAGTAGTGTGGTGTTTTTCTACACATGTATCTCTCAACATTTGAAGCTTCTTCCTTGAATAGCTTTGCAGATGATTGCAGGAATTGTTGATTAAATTGCTGATTGAATTGCTAATGGCTTTAGGTGACTCATATTGTTAGTGATGGAACTCTCTGTTCAGAACTTAGAGGGAGGCTTGTTAGGCTGTTGGTTCCACAAAAGCTTCAAGGTAAGTTTTTGAGGTAATTCCCAGCAACTTGAGCAAGTCTAGATGAAAGTATTGACTCTGTTTTTCCTTGTGCCTGATACAGTTCCTAGCCTTGTTGATTCGCTATTTTGGACTTGTAATCTTAGTGTTTTTTTCCTTGTGCCTGATGCAGTTCCTAGCCTTGTTGATTCGCTATTTTGGACCTGTAATCGTAGTGTTTGTACAGGAATGTCAGTTCATGCTACTTCCTGTTGATCTGTTTGGGCTCCAGCAACCCCCATCCCATGTGGACAGCCTTTCATCCTCTGTTTTCATCAAAACTGAAGAGTTGCCTTTTTAGCAGTGTTTTTCTTACAAAGCTATTGATGCAGCCTGCTGTGTCTTCAAGAAAAAGCTTTGATATAGCTTTGACTGAAAATGCCTTCCACTCTATTTGGATCTATTGCTTTCTTTAGGAGGTGAGCTTTGTATGGTTGGAATACCAAGGGTCCTGTTTGAGATAATACACTTAACCTTGCTCTTTGTTTTATTTTTGCTAGTTGTTCTATATGTATAATTTGGTTTAAAAAAAAAGAGCTATCACATTTGGTAATATCCCCAAGGGCCAAACTGTGTATTTAGTGGGATATATTAGGTATATGAGAAAGAAATGTTGTGCCCAAGCCATTGACAAATTGTGTCGAATTGCTAATGTTGGATGTGAAAAGGATTTTGCAATAGTTGAGGGGCTTACTATGGAAGGTGGAAGAAAGGATTCCCTTCAATTAGAAGGCATCATTGCTCAGAGTGTCCTGTGTCCATCTCTTCACTTGAGCTTTCAGTGACAAATCAACTAAAACCAATGATTTCCAGGTTGCAGCACAATAGACAATGGCTAAATGAAACCAGAAAATTGGAATTACCATGGAAGGGTTAGTGGTTAGTAACTGCAAGTTTGGTGTGCTTCTCCTAGAATTGAGTTCTGAATACTGGATACAAATGTACAGCAATAGAAGAGTGGTTGCCTTTTGCAGTTTAATAGAAAACTGTAATCAGTGAAAAACCCTGATAGGCAAATATCTGATGCTTTGCTGACAATGTAGGGGAGTGTAATTTGGCTTCAGAGCAGATTTTCTGTCCACCCAACAGGGCTGGTTGGTGAAGACCAAGGGGATCTGTGGAAGGGAGGCACATAATATACCAGGTGATGTCCTCTCACCATACCTTGCAGTTACAGCTCTCACTGTTCTGTTCAGTCCTCTAAATGGCAATGCTGTTATGCAATTCTACTCCAAATATCATGGACTTCACAATAGTCACTTCCATGTTGAAACCAATAAACCAACCTATTAGATTTTTGTTATAACTCTTGTCTTGGAATTTGTATCATAATGTTGTGATTTCTGTTTCTTTGCATTTCCCCAATTGCAGTTAAATGATACCATTCTAAAGGAATCGATTTTTTCTAAATTATTTGTAGTGAAAGGTCTCTTGTGAAGTAAGTGCCAAAACCTAAAACTAGATCACAGTGGTTATGTCTGGATATATCTACATGTGACACTGGCTGTATAAAGTCTTATCATTTGGTTTTGTCATAATTTTATGGCAATCCAACTTTGTGATTAAAAAGAATGTAGACTACTTTTTTCTTTTCTGTATGTTGTCCCCCTTCTATGTTGTTATGTTGTTAGTTGCTAGCCAGTATAATAGCTATGTCTTCCTATTGCTTCTGGACTTGCTACAGAAATTCAGTAAGTAGGTTAGTGGTATATAATGTCACAAGTGAAGGATACTTAGACAATGTTATAATCATCTCCCGCAATTGACTCCAAATTGCTGCAGATGATTCTGTTGCCAACTGACCATTGTACAAGAACTTGCTTGTCAGCCTACAAAACTAGTTGAGCTCAAAGACCAAAACATTTGAGCCACCTAAATGCCAGTTAGGAACAGAAAGGACCGAATCACTGTAGATGACTATATTAGCAACTGATCATGGCACTGCATGAGAACTTGCTTGTAGGCCTGCAAGCTTGTTAGATTTTACTCATTAGAATGGCCCAAATTTCTCTACGTGACTACATAAGAAGGGTAACTTGCGTTTCTGCATTGTTGTTAGAATGACTCCACATGCTTTCCAAGTGGGCGATTGCCCAAAGTATTACTGGGAATTCCTAGTGAAGAGTTTTGTATGGGAGGGTTTGATCCTACTATAAAGATGGTTTGATGAAAGGATTCAAGTCAAACCACAACCAACTAAATGTGAACAAGTGGTGAAGCATGTACATGAGGAGCTATTATGCTTTGTGTACAGTTGACTTATGCTGGTCAAGGGGAATGCTGGATTGCAAGGTCTGTTGTTTGCAAATAGAATGTGTGTTTCCTTTAATGCTCCTATGCCTCATTTGCAACTGTTACCTGTGACCCAGCAATCCACTATACGTGAACAGGCCATGGCCAACCATCATACTTCATGTTATGATGCAAACAATAAAATGAGGTTCACACAAGTACGGTCTTCAAAAAGGGCACTTGAGAGTTTGGGACATAGAGTTAGCCTGCCATGGGTCCAGTTTAGAAAGGAGGCCTCATTTTCACCTTAGTATTGATTGTATGGAAGGGAGAAACCATTAATCAGAACAGATGTGGTTGACTTGGATGACTGAAACTTGTGGACATAAACTTTCTGACATATTGAATATTTTTGTATGTTATGCCCATGGCGCTGCATTATTTGACCATAGCCCTACACATGTAGTTGGGCTATGGTCTGCTATGTGAAAGGAGGCTACATGCCAAAAATAAGGAGGTTTTAACCAAGGGACCATCTTTACCTACAACAAAGTACACCCACAACATTGGATGTGATCATGGGCCCCATCATCTTACAAAGTACATGAGGTCCTGAAGTTTCGAGTGCTGATGTTGGAGGGATGAGATGGGGAAATCTAGAATGACCACTTATCTAATTTGTCTGCAATGCCATTTACCTCATCTAGATGGTAGGGTGGATGCAGCCTGAACTGACATTTCAATTAGCTTGAAATCTATCAAGTGTGGCAACACATAGGACATAGTAACCATGCCAAGGGTTGGCACATCAATGCTTGTCTCCACAATAGTCATGCAAAGGTCATGGAAGCATCCATGCTGCACCAAATGGCACAACATGACTTTGACATGCACCAAACATGCTACCACAAGAAGTTGGCTACTATTACAAATGTGGTTCAATTGCATCTGGTTGATTTGTTACATGTGATGGCGGCAACATATCATGTATAGGCTACATATATCTCTTAAGTTGCATGTGTTAGGTAGTGTGATAAAGGACTATAACCAGGGCTTTTTTTCCAAATGTGCGAGGTAGGTGGACTGGCAATCCTCCAGAAGAGGACTTAGCCAAGTTTGGCTACAGGCTTTGAGCAAAGTAGAATTGTTTTTGGAAACCTAATATATTTCGGTGACATCCTAGAAGCTATGGTCTAAATTTGGCTAAGGAAAATTCAAGTTTTTTCTGCTCAAAATATGGCAACTTTGTGCCATTTCCCCCCAAAAAAAACCTTGCAGGATTCCCAGCCCCCTTTTTTTTGTTGCCAAGTGACAAAATTTTACCAAAAAAGTTTTTTGCCCACAACATGATCTAAGGGAATAATCTAAGTTGCAGGAAGCTCTTAGGTTATCATGATTAATTTAATGCTCAACAATTTTCTTTCACCATGTTTGTTGTGACAGGTCAATGAGTTTAAAGGATGATATATTAGTTCATGACATTACATTACAATCACAAAAGTAAAGAGATCCAAAAATTGGATAAGACTAAATTTCAGACTTGAAACTTTATCTCTAGTCCTTTTTTAAAAGTGATAAGCAAAGCATGACATAGTTTCTTTAAGTCATTTTGAACATTTAAAAGCATACTTAACAATTATCTTTTTGTAGCAAATTCCTTCAAATTTTTAATGAGATGTCACCAAACACTAATGGAGAAATGAAGATGTTCAATCCCCTAGTTTAACTTCATTCAGTGGGAAATCAATTAGCCTTGAACACAAAGCTACCTGCAAGTTTGCATGAAGTGTTGTGCAAAGATAATTTTGATCAAACATAATAGAAACAAATGAAGATATAATGCAATCATGAAGGTAAGCAAATGTTATCCAATTGTCATAAAATAGCTTGTGGGTAAAGCTGAGAAAGCAATTGCATAAAGAAAGCCTTGGTTTCAAACTCAGAAATACCATCTCATTTTTTGTTCTACAAGGATTGTATGGGATTTTGCCAAAAAAGAGGCTGGGAGGATATGCATATTACAAGACAGCGACAAGAATGAATGGGAAAAAGCTAAGTTGTGATCTACAAGTTCATAATAACATGGCTACAAGAAACCTGTGTTAAGGACAGAGAGCTAGAACTGTGACACAATCAAAGTGGCTTTTCTTGTTTCACATGTGATCACATACTCAGTAAGGTTTTTATCTTTTCACAAAAATCCATGCAAGAAGGTTCTAGGGGTTTTATGAACACAACAAGCTATGTCACTGCAAATGCAAATTGAATTTGTGCACAAATCATTGATTGTTTCTTGTTAGTCAATGCTTAAGGGAATTAGTTGTTAGAAAACAGTTAAAATGAACAGGATCCCTATTCAAGATTCCCTACAGATGGGTAGATTGTTGCCAATTCTACACTTGGAGCAGCTCCATGGGTGACTTGCACAACATATTTCAGATGAAGTACAATATTTGGGTCAGTAAATCTACATAGGATGCAATGCTTGTAAAAGGCGCTTCATAGTACAATGATTGCTCTTGACTAGCTGGTTGTAATGAGTTGCTCAAATGGTCTGTCATGTGATATTGTCTTATTTTCCATCTTCATGGGTGGGGATTAGGAAACCATTGTACATCATGTGGATGTGATATACACAGCTTCAAGCCCAATCTTTAGCTATGAAATGAATTGGATTAAAGTGGCACTATATACGAAGGACGTTTGGTTGATAACTGCAAAGTTTGCATATCTATTTCAACTTTTGCTATGAATCATTTTTGGACATCGTTCAGTAGTTGTCAATTGTAGGGATGTGTTTTTTTGTTGCCTCTGCCTAGAGTGAAGAAGAGACTTTCACATCAGTTTAAGATTTTGAGGCAAAATTTTGGCTTTGGACTTGGAACCAAGGTGTGGATAATAGCTAGAGACCTAACTGTGCTACCTAATCAAATTCATCTTACACTCAAATGACCTAACCATGTTACCTGGTTTCATTGTCCCTCATGATTTTGTTTGAACCTTACATAAATGCCAGAGTCATTACACAGCAAGCTACATCACCACAAAAACATCAGCCAATGAGAACAGAGTGTGGTTGTGGTTTGATCAGTGCCCATCATAGCATAAAGGACAAAATTCATACCTACTACCAAAATCACAAAAACTCATGAAGAGGGTCGATGTGTGCAAACACAAGAACCATGGTGCTGGAAGGTAAAGATCCTGACAATATAGACAAAGGAACGTACAATCTCATGGGATCAATCAATCCCGATGTAATATATTGGATTGGGCATTGATGAAATGATGGGTACTGTTTATATTGGTACAAACAATTGGTATAGCAGCCACATTCTGATAACAGTAACAACCTTAGCCCTGACACAAGACTAAGATACTTCAATAGTACATGGTTGGATACAGAGTTGTCTACACACCTTCATCTGTTGTCATTCCACCTGAACAGTGCAATCAGTAGATACATGTCTGGATGGTTATTGTAAGGATGCCACTGCTCATAGAATGGAAGAGGGGAGGATAGGATACAGAAGATAGAATGCTCCCTTCCCAGGTCAATTGGAAAAATTAAAAATTTGGGCAACAATTGAAGCTGAGAGGATTAAAGTTCACAGTAGATGACAGGAGGCCAACAGGAGGTAAAGAATCTAGATGAACAGGCAACCAGGACACTCTGTGAGATGGCAAGAATGTTGCTGGCCATCCCAAGGAATGAGACAGATGAAGGTAGAGAGAATTGAGAACAGGTTGATCAACTCACATATGGAGCTAATGAGTTGGTCTTTGTGCATAACAGTTCTGTTTCACAGGCATGTGATGACCCTGCAATTGTAGGTTGCAAGTCAAAGAATTCCACCTCTTGACCATCCATGCTTTGTTCCCCAGCTTCAGAGCTGAGTCTATTGAGGGCTACCTGGTGGTATTCTACCACTTCATGCAAGAACTGATTCTCCCGAGCATATTGTGCATTCTCTTGCTGTAGGCGTGACTTCTCTTTCAGCAAAGTTTCAAGCTGAAGTCTAACCTGCAAGCCTCAGAAGTAACAGAGCTTGTTACTTTTTGATAAGCATATTATGTGTTACAAAAACAGAACTATTACAGAATGAAGATCTGGCTACCAGTGGATACTGAGAGCTAAGAAAAGTGCAAGGCAAACAAGGAAACCAGAACTAAGCCAGACTCACCAGGTCATCTTCTTCTCTCACCCCTTTGACCATGCTCTCACGTAGCCTCTTGTTCTCTTCCTCCAGCTGTGAACAGCGGTTACCCAAAAATATCACATCACCTTTCACGGTCTTCAGCTCCTGTAGAAGCATTTTTGCCCTTGATGCCATAGCCAGGGCAATCTGCACAACAACATTAACAAATTGTCAGCAGATAGTACCACTCTCAGAGCAATAATTCATTTACATGGAGGAAGACTGATGTTTGTTAACAGTCATTACATCTTCATGCTTGAGGACCGCTCTCAGAGTGACAACTAGTCTATGCAAGGAGTCACCTGGTGTTGACAGCCACTACACTCTCATGTTTGAGGACCAAAATTGAGAAATAAACAAAATTTTCAAAAGTGCACACAAACCTCAGTAGATGCTTTGCCAACTTACATCACGGGATGCTTTTAACTGTAAATCATTGCTTAATCCAGACTGCATTTTCTCGTTCTCCAAATTACCAGATTCGAAAATGTTTAAACCCTCCTGCATTGTCCGTTGCAAAGCCACTGTTAGATTCACAAATTCTCCTGTGCCATGTCATTGTTCTTAATGGCACATCATTGCTGTGTGAATTTCTGCTTCAGTGTAAACCATTGATCATGCCATTGCTTAAATTGAATTGCAGTTAATTGTGAACAAAATCAAGATCTTTTCTTCAATGCAACAAAAGCCTTGTTTTGGTGTTCAATAACTTCTCTTGCCAAAAACTATGTCAACAATGGGAACACATTGCAGAAGACAAGCTGTATGTTGCACATACTATAGTTTAGATAGCCAACAAAAGAATGCTTCAAAATTCATAGGCAAACTTCTGCTTGTGAATTACTGCTCACTTGTCAGAATATGTGTTCACAATACATCAGGAAATATTCCAGGGTTTTCCCATGCAGGCAATTTAGAAATGCAATAGAACATCTTAGTATGTGAATCAGCAAAAGCCACACACCTCAATTGCAAGACCAACTGTGTCACTGATGAGACTTGAGAGGGATGAAGCAATGTACCCCAACCCCTTCTGCAACACAGGTGGCTCCTTCTGGCATTTTGCTTCTACCTCCACCTGCTCCCCTTTCTGGAGCAGAAAGGGATCCCAATATTATAGTCAGCAAGATATGAAGCTACATAAGGTACTGTTCACAACCCTAGTGAATGCGAGTCACAGGAAGTTCAAGATCAACAGGTCAAGCTGCTGCATCAACTGAGGCTTCAACAAATTCAGACAAGAAGAAAATTGCAATTCACCAGGCTCTCTTCCACTATCTGTGAGAGCAATTACACCTCAACCTCAAAGGGATCAATCTGAGAGCTTAAAACAATCGGTTAAACAATCCTTCCTTGCTGCAAGGAAGAGCAAGTGGAGGGTCTGAGGCATGACCGACGGACTTGTACTATCAGCTTAAGAGAAATGGCACAGGATCTTTTCTTATCAGGACATTAGGAAGAAAGCAAAGGGAAGGAACATGGTGCTACTACTGCTACCAAAGGTCATGAGACAATAGACCTGCGAGCGAGGCTCTGTTGTAGCTTTCTCAGCCTCCGGAACTCTAGAGCAGATGCCATCGTCTAAAAGGACTGCCTTCGCCTTTTTCGCCAAGCTATTCCAGCTCCAAAATTTGTCTCCGGCTGCAAGATTCGGATCTGCCAAAGGCTTTGTTGGAGGCGAAGACGCAAATCCCGACCCCGACCTCTGCACGGAAACAAAAGAAAAAACTCAAAAAGTTCGTCATCATGGCGTAATACATCGCGGGCAGAAGCTGATCATCAATCCTATCGGCTTCAGGCACTCGATTCTTGTTTCACATTTTTCTTTACACACTCGATGAGCTCGATTACGTCTTCTCAGTTCGTATTTCCATCGTTTCCGAAGACAAGATCATTTAGTCAGTTTCTGACGATCTACGACTACACTAAATTCCTCTGTTGCTCTCGCTCGTCATCCGCGACGAATCTGATGTTACAGCTTCTCAGACTCGACGATCTCTTCTCGCTCATCCCTAAAATCAGCGGGTATAAGCAATGAATTCGTCTTCGCGCTTTTCATCATTCTACGACGCATCCTTGATCTAACCTGATCATACGACATCCATCGGTTGCAGCAGCAAAGACGCATTCCCGACATGCACACAGAGAGAGACAGAAAAAAACTCCAAAGCGCGACAATTGAAAAGAAAAACCACCCAGAGATCTTCGGATTCTCACGTACAAATTCGGGCGATGTCAGAAAAAGTTGGCTAAAACCAAACCGCAATAACAAACAAAGAAACTATAACACACACACACCCCCAAAGACATAAAATCAGAGCAAACGGTATCCTGCAATTAGTTGTCAAAGAAACTCAGCAAAATCGACAGAGTCGCAATCGGAAATTTTCAGGAAAGAAAGCGGAAAACAGTTTTGCTTCACATGAACTAATTTACCTCTTGAATCAGCACGGTGGTGGTCTTGGTAGGCATCTCCCGGGAGCCCATTGCGAGCATTGAAGTGCAGCAGCATTCGCGCAGAAGCGATGGTGTGCGAGCGAGCGAGCGATCAGAAACAGCAGAGATCGCGATACACACACACACACGAAGGAAATCAAGCACATTTTACTAATTAAACAAGATTAACTTAATCACGCACTAATTTCCTCATTAAATCACACCATTCCTAGTAACTAAAGTACTTCCGGTCTACAAAGTTAATGGTTCCGCTAAATGTGCTACCATTAGCGCATAGTTAGATAACGGCAAAACCGAACCCTTTTTTCTTTTCCGCTCTCGCTCTAAGTTATTTCAATAACGAACTACGCTAACAATGGTTAACTTCAATTAAGCAAGTTAGCGCTAATTGCCAAGTAGGTAGCTTTTCCAAAGGACAAACCCCACTAACTTAACTGCGCCGTTGGCAGTAGAGAGTAAGCAAGTTTAGTGCTAATCAAGGCCAAAGCTAAAAACATCATTAAATTTGTTAGCGACGGATTAACTTCACTTAAGTTAGGTAGCGATGATTGCCGAGTAGTTTTGCAAAAGAACTAATGAAGTCCGCTAACGTAACAGCCACGCTATCGTTAACAAAGCTAACAACTTTCAAGCGGGGATGGGATACTAAACTCATTTCTGTTGCAGCGAATAAGTCAATTGGACCCACTGGGAAAAAAAAGGCTCGGGCGGTCCGGATTACATCTTCGTCCAAATTGGACGGCAAAGATTGAAAAGTGGAGCCCCACTCCCCCTTTTTGTCCACCGAAAGGAGAAGTGAGTAGTAGTCGGGAGTAGGGACTGTTAGTGAAGCTGACTAGTCTACGACTGACGTCATGACAGGTGGCAATTAACCGACAACAACGCAAATTATAATAAATGTATTATGTCTTTTTGGACCAAGTCCGTTCCCTTCTCCCAAAGTGTTAATCAATTGGAATATGAGTTTTTTTTTTACATTTAAAAAAAAAAGACATCTAGAATGTATTTAAAAAAGGTAATACATAAATGTTCAAAAAGTTGGAAATTATTTTTTTTATGATTCTATGAATTGAAATTTGATGGAATGAAACCTTTTTTTTTTTTAAGCTTTATGTTACAAGCTCCAATCACTAGCATCTAAATTGTCAAACTAAGTAGGTGATAATAGATGATTTGAGGATTCCTTTCCAAGGTTTGTATTTGCCTTTGAACTCACCATTCATGATTTTTCACCACTTGGCAATGAAGAAAAATACACAAAAGTATTATATCATCAATTCAAGGGAAAGTCTTCAAATTTTGAGAAAAATAATTAAGGAAAACTTTCCCCACATTTCAACTCCATTTTCGTTTGAAAATGGATCACTTCTTAAACACTAAATATCATAGAGGAGAAAACATTGTTGTCCAATTCTTCCTAAAAGCCTTTTGATTTTCACTTATTTGATGTCCAATTTAGCTAATGATCACATTTTGTAATTGGGTTGCATATTGTGAGTATGCATGATTTGGTACCAAAATGAACTCACAACCATTTACAAATTAGTGATCGTGATCTTAAAGCTATTAATCAAGGACATCCAATTCAACTTTTGACCTTTAGTGATATGCTTTCAAAGGCTTGCAAAATGATATTGAATATAATTTTTTGGATGTGGTGTGTTTTGGAAAACTTGTGAATTTTGGAAGTAACTTTTAAAAGCTCTTCCCATTGTGACAAAAGGGTTGTGCAAGAGCCATGGGTTAACATTAAGATAAGACATTTTACATTCATGTCTTGTTTATTACAATTACACAAAACTAGAATAAGAAGGTGGTTAATTAAGTTGTAATTAAAATTGGGGCATGAGACATCCAAGAACTCACAATGAAATCATCACAACCCAAACTCATGGAAAACATGATCACCTTCTTTCATTACTATATTTTGTAGCTCCCCATGAAAGTGGTTCTACTATGGCAAATTCTCGATATGCCCCAAGACACGTTCTCAATATTGGGACACAAGGTATAGACCTTGAAACTTTAAATAACCATAGGTTCAAGAAAACATATCAAAATCAAACATGCAACCCCGTTTTCTAATAACCCTTGAAAAGATCTTTTAATGTCATACCAAACTTCTAATTTGTATAACATTTGTATGTCCAAATTACATTATGAATGTGCACATGACATCTAAAGACACGAAAACATTTGGGACGTTTTTATTTCAATTATTCAAACTTACGTATAGGTTAAGAAACAAATTTGTTTTGTGCATGCAAGTCCATTTAGTTGTAGCTTTTTAAAAAAGCTTTGCAATGATTTTAAATATCATTCAATTATTTATTTTGAACCAAACCTTACTTTGATCAATTGTGATAAGTCCCAATTCTTTATAAATTATGGATTTCAATTGGGATCTTCGTAGTCCCTTGACTCCCAAACACCTTTCACTTTGTGTGGGAGTGTAAGGTTCAATTTTTATCAACCCACACCATGTTCTAGACTTATGGTCAATTGGATTATGTGACAAACCTTTTGTTTCATTTCACCCTAAGAAATACATTTCTTTAATTTTTTTTCAAGGTTGATTACAAGCCCAAGTTATGGTTGCAACATTTCCTTTATTTGGGTGAAACCATGATAAAATATTAGAAAAAGTTTACAAATTCAATTTGAGTTTTTAAATGAGCTAGTTTTAAACATAAGCACATTGAGAACATAAATTCAAAATTTATTTAAATTTCATTATGAAATCATTGTGTGTTTCATTGAGTTTATGATAAATTGAATACAAAATTTGAAGAATGTTACCATAATAAAAGAAAAGACCAATTAATTTGAAATCAATTGGTCAATATGATGTTTTAAAATATTTTTCATTAAAAATTTTAATGAAATAAATGTGTATTAAGTGAGGATATAAAAATCATTATATATTCAAATACATCACCAAAAATATATATTTATTATTTTTTAAACATTTTTGAGAAATACTTGAATGAAATGTTGCAACTTGTAGATTTCAAAACATGTTTACATTTTAGAAAAACCTATTTGAAGCCTATTTCTACAATGTGAAATTTGAAAATGAATGCACAATAATGAAAAAGTACGATATGTTGTCTTTGGTCACATATAATAAAAAATTTATGATGAATCTTGTTGTTACTTTTTGTCAACATGGCAAATGGACTATTAAGGTAACTATCGCAACCCTAGCCTTGGGCTAGCGACCGAAGCAAGGGCTTGCAAAGGTGCGAGCCAAGAATGAAGCCCGAGAGTCATATTTCATGCTCCCGGGAGTGCAAGAGAATGTGAGGGAATGAACCCCCACACTTCCAAATGAACTCCCATTTTGAGAGTTGGAGTCTCAATGGACTCCTGAATTTTTAAAGGGCGATTGCAGGGGTCAAAATTCATTGGATTAATAAGTTGTTTATATCATTGGAAAGATCTTGGAACATGTATGTTTAAAATGGGATTGCATGACCCATTTAGACACTTATTTAAAACATAAGTTATGGCCAAAAGAAGGGTTAAGAGCCAAATTGGTAATTTGACTCCTGACCACTAAAAGTTAGAAATCACCCCGATTTCCTTTTGTGCAGGTGACATGCCACATACCGTTGGGAAGCTCTCGATGAAGGTTATAACTTCTCTTCAGACCTCATCTCAATTAGAGGTTTGCACACAAAATTATGAGCCCCCAAACTCACGGGAGTCCCAATTTTGGAAATTTCAAAACTCCCACTTGGGAGTCCCGAGACAAAATGACATTTGGGTGTTAGTCCCAGCCAAGCACAAAGTATACTACAAGGGGGAAGGTGGTGGCTTCCCCCAAGTTCAGACCGTGGTGAATCTTGTGAGTCCGTGTTTGCTCGTGGTTCATTCGTGCACCAAAAGTGTTATAACTATGCACTAACCAACCTATTATTTGGTTTGTGCAGGTCCATGTGAGTAAGTGACTTGTTTGTCAATCTTTCTAGTCTCATCCCGGAACTCTAGCACGCCCCTTTACCCCCGAAATGTTACGAACCAAGGAGCGTGCCCCAACTCCTTCTCCTTATGCTATCTTCTTCCTTGGACTCGTAGCTGAGTCCATCAAGAAGCTTGGGGGTGTGTCAGTAACATAATTGTATATTTCATTTTGGATGTAATAATGATTTTGGATAGAAAAATAGTCAAAGGGGGTGGTGAAAAAAACCCTTGTTATTTTTCCTTGGGAATTTCAAAGGGATTTAATGGTGTGTGGAAAATTCAAACCAAAGTTCCCATGCAAATTCATGAAAAAATATGAAAAAAAATTGGTTGAGATCCTTGAAAGTTTTTAAAGCCCACAATTCCAATGTTATCTTCAAGTACCACCAACTTTGTCACTAATGACATGTTCTACTTATAATGCAATGTCTTATTTCAAAAAGTAATGTCATTTTTAAACTTTTGTATGCCAACACTATGCATTTGGTTTGACAAACAACATGTTTATGATACATGATAACTTAAGATTTTGCTTTGTAGCCCATTATAAAAAATTGAACTTGATGAAAACTTCAATTTTTTAAATTGCAAAAAAAGGTAAAATAAAAACTATTGTGATGTCGATTGGCCTTTCACAAACATTCATTTTGAAGAAAAAATGATCAAGGCAACTACAAGACAATGCATGAAAAGTGAGTGTTTTTGTTTTTACAAAACAAAACAACCATACCTAAGCAATAGTATGTGTCATATAATGTCATAACATAGATTATAACAATATTGGAAGACAAACATGTCACATGGAGTTACAATTGAAAGTTTCCATCATTCATTAATGATATATGTAAAGTCAGAAAAAAGGAAGATGAGAACCCCATGTTCAAGCAAAATATGGGGTGTGATAAAAATAACTAGATGAACATAATACAAAGAAAAATAAACCAAGGTGAAACTTAAAGGTGCACCAAAGTTGGTGTGCTTTCAAGTTTCACCCCAAGTTTGTATCTTTGTAATTTGTTGTAACCTAAGAAACCTTCGCACATGAGATGAAGGAGGTGGTGTGAAAAACTTGAGAGGCTTCACATGTGTGAATCAAGAGCAAGGAAAAAAATTCAAGTGAGAGGATAAAAAGGCCAAAACAACTCAAAGTGGAAGGCTTTGAGCTCCTCATGGTGAACATTTTTAAAAATAGATTTTTTTCCCATGCAAATAATGTAACAACAAAAATGTGTATGTGAAATATGGCATTGAAAAATGAAAAGCTAATGAGGGACACATCTATATTTTCAATTAATGTGTCAAACCTTTCTAAGAAACGAATTAAAAAACTTCATAAACACAATAAATATCCCATGAGTGTTTATATATGACCCTAAGGAAAGGTAAAAGCATGGTAAAGTAGACACAAAAAGTGAATTTTGTAATGCAAAAATTAAGATCTTTGAATAAAACACACAAAAAGTAGATGATTTTATGGAGATAAAGTTTTTTGATACATTTTTAAAGAAAATCTTAGCACTAATTTTCAAAGTTGAATTGATATAATTATGTATTTTCAAAGTACTGACAAGTACTTGATTGGACCTTTGCTTTTGTGAACTATTAAAAAGTAGCTCGAAAAACATTTGAATTTCTTTACAAGTAATACAATTAAGTTTAAATAACCAATGTTGATGTATTGAACATTTTAATGCAATTTGACATCTTGTCCATGAAATTTGTCTTCATTGTTAAAAATATTCCCAAACCTATGAAAAATGCATTATTTTTTAAGGTACTTTTGAAGTTGTTTTTTCAAATTGAAATGATATGACAAAAAATGTTTCGAAATGCTAGGAGGCTAGAAGGGTCAATGGAGAGAAGTAGAGGTCCCAATCATTTTAAGATTTTGAAAGAAGATTAAAGGTGCAAGAAACTTATTTTTCTACTTTACCAAGATGATTTCATTATACATTTTATATTTTTTAGACCCTAAAGTGTCATTGTTTTACTACAATGAATATGGAGTACAATATAAAAATTCCAATCTTAGTAGGGACATGCCATAATTTATTGGAATTCATGAATGGTGAATGGAAATGATGACCATACATGAAAACATGAAAGTATATTCATGTGATGTGACTTTTGGGATTAAAAAACTTAAAAGAACCAATTGCAAAATATGTTTTATGTTTTTCCTTAAACAATCTCCTACTTGCACTCTTCATTTTTTTATTGTTTCTATGTGTAAGGTCTACTATATGTAGTAACATTACAAATAGATGTTCATGATTTTTTATGAATGGCAAAATGGGATCCCAATAAAAATTTTCATTACATGTTGAGAGACAAAGAAGAAGACAACATCATGGACATGTAGTGTAACCAAAAAAGACGAGGAATTATAATAATCCCAACTTTAGAACACTACTATTATGATCAAAATATCATAAGTTACATGAACACAAGAGCATATTATTTTGGCAACAGAATCCCTACTAAATTATTCATCCCATTGCAAACCTAATCAAATGTAATATATGGATCATGAAGGATCAAGTCATTCCAGTTTTTTTTTTTTCATGAACCCACATGTTATAAATCTAGCAATTTTACCCATCACAATAGACCCCACCCACAACTGTCATGTTTTGATCCCAAATAGGTAGCCAAATTTACATCTCCACACATGACCCTTTCATAGAAATCATGAACACGGATACACCACATGTTACTTCTCCTCCCAACATGTCAATGTGGAAGTTATGGTAATTCAGGGAGGGAGACAAAACACAAACCATGGTCAAAATAGGTCATCAATAGATTTTTCCATAGCAACCGAACCTTTAAAAATCAAAGTTCCCACATTTGTGAATGTTCTTTCTCTTTGGACCACACATTCAACCCAATTCCCAAAATGATTTCCTAGAACCATCCCAACAACCAATTGTTTGAATTGCTATTGGCCACTCTTGAAATCCTTATGAACTTTCATCACCTCCCTTGATTTGATCCCTAGTTTTACAACTATAACTGCCACAATCATTCTAGAATGTATGGCATAATGAAAAAATCATGGCTCCAAAGATAAATGGTTATTAACAATAGGTCATTTTCCCCTATTTGTTATTTTAATCTCCAAAAAATTCTCATAGTTCAATTTTCTCACTCCAAAACATTACCCACAATCTACCCACGCAAAAATAGAAGCCATCAACACCATCTCACTTCAATTTTTATACTATGAATCGCCCAATGTTACAATAAACAACCTCCCAAAAACCAAAATAACAGTATTTTGACAACAATTTAAACTAATTTGAAATTAACACATCAAATAATATTCATACATTGAATGGTGTCAAAATATCATAATCACCATTACAATGTTGTTGTCCATGACCTACAACAAACAAAATACCAAAAAACAACACAAATTTTCCACAATAATGTTCTCTCCTTTCACCATTAATTGCCACAATTTCATCTTTTTTCACATTCAATGATTGGCAATGCTATTTCATCCAACTAAAGTTTCATTAGCCTTAATTTTGTGCCACATATGTAACCTTTCCATACTTCAAAAATCCATGTCCTCATATATTGCACCTCAAAGCAATGGATGGTACTTTTGTATGTCCCCTTTTGGCCTTTCCCCCTAATGTCCATCCTTGTCTTTCACATAACATATACGACTTCCTTCATCAAGATACAAGGATGGAAAGGGCCCTACAAGCCCTTTCCTCCTTGTATCCATTAAACTAGTAAGGACCTTCCTAGCTAGCCCTTAATGTCTTCTTCTTACCAAGTTTGCGCATCTTAATTTGCACGTCTCCATTACCAAATACACAGAAGAACTAAAGTCATTTTTTAGCAACATAAAACTTATATTGTTTTTTATGTGCATGTTCCACATTTGCAAACAAGGATTCATGTAGGTTAGTGATTAACTTCATCTTTTGAATTGTTCCTTGGCCATTTCATCATTCCCCACATCTTGATTAATTAATTTTGCCAATCCCTTCAAACTATTCTTTATAGTCAAGCAAGGCTTTTCACCAATTAGCACCATGTATAGGGAAAATTTTGTGTTAATTTGCACACCACAACAATAATTAAACAAAATACATGATTAGTGGCCATTACAATTAATCCATGCTTCAATGTTTTTATCATTTGCTTAGCCGTGTTGTTGCATTGCAACCATTGAGGTGCAATAAATTGATGTTCAATACCATAATTCTTCCATTGTAAATAAAATTTTACCATCCATTTTCCCCCATTGTCTATTAGGACAAACTTGGGTACACCAAATCTGTAAATACTTTCATCCTCAAGAAACCAAATAGTAGTTCATGCATCATGATCCATGATTGGACGCACTTCACACCAATTGGAGTAGTGGTCCATCATCATTAAGGCATACTTGTTTTTGGTATTAAAATTTAATAAAGGTCTAGTAGTGTCCAAAGCCACTTTGTAAAAAAAGTCACAAATTGGAATTTTTTCATTTTTTCAACACTTGACTTTATATTCCTAGTCTACCTTGCTAGTTGGTAATCTTTACATTTTTTTATCACCTTTTAAATAGAGGTTGTTATGTCATGCAAAAAATAACATTTCTTTACTTTTGCTAGTGTTTTTGATTCCCCAAAATGCCCAATCTCATCTTGCATCTGTTTAATTATACCAATTCTTTCTTCGGACTTGGGCACCACCAAGTTTTGAAAATATAAAACTTTTTTGAGCCAATGATAATTCATGACCCTTTTCTTTGCTTGCTATGTTTCAAAGAAATCATGAATATTATGATGCAGCATGCTTCCAATCAATAGTAGCAAATAGGTTTCATCCTTTCAAATATCTTGAAATTTATGTTGATGGTCATTAGACTTTCCCTTTGACCCTAATTCACTTTCGTAACTTAAGTTTGTATCAACCATCTTTTATGCTTCACACACCAAACCCCAACATTTTACAATAGATGGTGTTTTAATTTTTGTACACCTTTTGTTAATTGTTTTTTCTTGTTTCCAACTTTATTACACCCATTGATCTTCAGACTAGCCACCTTAAACTATATTTTTTTGTCACCAAAATTTTATTAAGAGGAAAAAAAGGTGAATACATTGTGATCACAACATTCATTTTTCCTATTGACCAATAGATCTATAATAAAAAAATTTGGCAACCTTTCGCATTTAACAACTATCACTTGACATCGTTTGGAATTTCATCACCAAGGGTGCTGATTTCAAATGGTCATGCAAGACTTGGAAAATCTAAAGAAAAACACTTGTAATGTAGTAATTGTAATGTATGTGGATGTACCTTCCATACCAATAGCACCTATTATCATGCATGATGTGTCCATGGGATCAAAAGACATCATGGCACTTGTGGAAGGTCTTGATGTTTTGGCTAACATGTCCACGGTAATAGATGAAGCCATGTCATTATGGGAAAAATTCGTGGGATGGTAAGTAGTTGAATTGTTTTTGAACTATTTTTTTAGTAGATTTTGGTCAAAGAAAGTTTTTTTTAAGGGTTGAATTGATTGTAGTATTGTTATTTGACCAAGGATGCAAAACTTAAACAAACAAAGCATTGGTGAGAATAAGAAAGTGAATGGATATTGCACCACTTTTGAAACAAAAGCAAAAACATTTCGGAATCTATGAAGAAAGTCATAGGATTGGGTCATGAAACAATAATAGATTTTTGTTAATGGAGTAGACAAATTACAAAGCTTTTGGGATTACAAGACATTATGGATAAGAATAGGACATTAGACAATTGAAGGGGTTTGAATTTTGAATTATTGTTGAGTTTTGTTTTTTTATTCATGTTGATGGTGGCTTGGGAACTACCCAAGAGTGGGAGTTTTGGGGAAGTTGAGGACATTCATAAATACACACTTTTGGAATAAAAGAGAAATGTAGGTATTTTGTAAAAAAAACTATAGATTCAAGTGTTGAATATCATAGATTTGATTTGTTGTTTTGATTACACTTCTATAGAACATGAATTTTGTTAAATTTTTATAAAGTTTCCAATAAACAAGGAGAGTACAAACTTTTTTATGAATTTCTATTTCCAATTGAATGTGTGAATCGTTTGTGGTCTTTAATTTCATGAAAATGAATTATAATTTTGTTGTAGTTTTTAAGCATTGTGTTTTGGATTATAGATTCTAGTTATTGGATATAACCATGAATCTAATGTATTATTGAACTACAAGGTATGTGTGTCTAAAATCAATGCAGAATTATGAATGAATGTATGTTTGTAGTGTAAAAATTGTTGTTACAATAAGTGTGGAGTGGTTTTAGAAGAATTAAATCCACATCAACCAATCTCAAATGAAACCAAAAATGCAAAACATTAAAGGGATTTGTGAAGATTATTAAAGATTCATTATTGCTCTATAACGAAAGGATAATCGCAATTCTATTGTTGGGCCTCCATTCGTCCAATTGAAACATTACACCATCACCAACATGTACGTCACCTTTGGGAACATGGGGGTGCGATTGGAAGAGCAAGTTCTCCAAACATCAAAATGACAATGTTCAAACATTGATATTGTTGCAATGATCAAATAATGAACTCATATTCAACATTGGAATTAGCAATTAAATTATAATTAAAGACATAAGCATTTATATCTCATGTTCCTAATCAATGAATAATTTTGAAATGAAAGTCTTACAACATTAATATCCATTTGCCCCTTTGCTTATATGCATAAGATATAATGGCAAGATTGTGGTCAATCCGTAATTAAAAAATTGTTTTCAATATAAGAATTGACAAAAATGCACGATGCCCCAAATGAAAGCATAACATTGGGCCTTCCATTAAATGGAATTTGGAGCCATGATTAAACAATCCATTAGTACGATAAAATTGTTACTGCACAGTTATAAGCAATTATTTTTTTATTCTCCTATTGTTTTTAGTTTTATCTATTTATTTCTTAAAGTCACTAATAGGCGCAAATTCTATCCTAAAAATGTTTAGTCCCTATTTAAAATAATCCAAAATTCCATTCAATGTTCCATTTCAACACTTAAAATCCATGGTTTCATTACGCAAACAATTTTGATGGACTAGTTTTACACAATTTTATCTTTATAACTATTATTTTGTTTTATTTGTTCTATTTCCTTGCTTTAAAATAATCTATGATCAGAATACAATTAGATTTCTAAAAAAATCAAAACACAATAAAAACATAATAAAAGTCCATGTTTTTTCATCAAATTTACACTTCTATATTTACTCAAAATTGAACATATCAATAATATGTAGTTTTAGAAGATAAAATTTAGAACTAAAAACATGAAAAATCTATGGTCTTTTAGTACCAACAAAGCTCTGAATTCAAATTGTGTGTCTTTGTTTAACTCTAACAACTCTCTCCCTAACTTTATGTGTAAAACGACAAGTCTTAAATTCTAACAATTTCCATGACTTCATCCTAAATCATTTCCCTCCAGAAGTAATTAAAAATTAAAAATGTTCAATAGTTTTAATCCCTACTAGCTCCTTTATTGCCTTGATTAATCCCTACCATTCTCCTAATATATTATGTTTTGGTTAATCATTGTCATACATTAGGTAACATTACCCTCTCTCCACTCTAGATTACATCCTCGAAATACTTGTTTTAATAAAAAAATTGTTCTTTCATATCACTATGTTAGTCATTTGTGGCTTGGTCTAGTCATTTGTTGGTATTACTATTTGCATTTCAATATATGATTTTGTATGGCCCTCATTTTCTACACTCACGTAAAGAACTAAATTATGAAGTAATGATGTTATTATACCTTCTTGAGCTTGTTGTTGTGTATGTTCCACTCCTCGCTCCCTAGTTTCAACTAGCTCCTTTTGTGTGCTAGTATCATTAGTTATGATTATTGTTTCCAACTATGAAATTGTTTGTGTTTGCTCTTCAAATATTTCAATTAGAGTATCCCGAACCCCTCCCCTTTTATGGTTTTTCTTGTTGTACATCCTTTATTTATTCCAATGTACACTCAATTTCCTCCACCTCCTATATTAGACTAAATGATTTTGTATTATTTGAACTTCAATAAATGAAATCTACAAAGGTTTTTTTGAAGGTAGATAAATGTCTTCTATATGTGGCCTCATCCCTTTGTGTGTAGCCAAATTTTTTTGCATCTCTTTTTAAACCTAAGCTTCTTCCAACACCTACCATTCATTAAGCTCAACATTGGCATCATCCATTTGTTATTTGGTATGCAATATTGAATAATATGTACCAAATCATCATATTCCTTCAACTTGTTTTTAATATATGTTAAGTCCAAATCCTTGTTCCTCTCTAACAAATCATCAAAGTTTGACTTGCTTTTATTTATCTTCTGCTTTAATTCATTTACCTCCATAACTAATTATTCCTTGGCTTTCTTTATGTTCTGCTTATTAAACTCTTTTTGTTGTACCATGTTTTTCATTTGTAAAATCTATACCATCATCTTGTCAATTGTTTGTTTTATAGTTTCTTATTTTTACAATCGTAGTCGCTTCTTTCCTTGCAAGCCTTCAACCTTATGCTTATACTTTATTAATGTTTTTTGATATGCATGATTTGTTTTAGTTCATGTTTCTTCCTTTTACTTCAACTTCATGCATTTTTTTGTTAATTTTGAAAATTCCATTAGCTTATGTTTTATCTCTTTATTCATTGTGGTTCATTACAACATTTTCACATTGACTTTCATGTCCATCTCCTTCTTCTATTTGTTCCAAGTTTGCATACGTTGTTTGTACTCTTCATATCCTTGTTGTTCATTCTTGATTTGTTTCAGCAATCCTTGTTTTTCCTCTTCCACTATGGTTAATATAATTTTGAATGATTTAACCCCAAACCTAGATTATGCATCTTTAGATTCAAATTCTGGCAAAAGATGAATTAAATGATGACATTTTCAAAAGTATAAAGAAAAAATACTTTTTATCACATTTTTTAACAATAATATCACCTTGTTTTCATTTTATAAATGAAAAGTTTAAACTAAAGGAAAAGGAAAGAATTTACAACAACACATATTTCATTTTTTAATGTTAAATGCAAAGAAAATAATTCATCAACAACAATAGAATCTTCTTCCAATTGATATTTTAATAAAATTTGCATTTCAAATTTGAATTTGAGGTTCATGGTTATGAGAACATTCAATATATCAATAAGCAATTAATTAGCTTTAAATGTATTTACAACATATGCATTAGTAATAGAGGATAGATGATTCAGAATAATTTGTGAAATATGCCAAGTGAAATATTTGTGAAATATTAGATTTAATGGAGCACATCTAATAATTTTCACTATAATTTTCTTGTTGCAATAAAATATAATAAAATGCATTAGATTCTTACAATCATAAAGCCTTTAGAAACATGATCACTTCATTAACAATCTTACCAAAAAAAATAATAATAATAATTTTTGGTTAACAATTAAAAATTTTCAATTTAAATTTTTGTCCAAGGATCAAAAAAATTTAAAGGAAAAACTTTTTATTTGTAAACTATAATTTCAAATATTACCTTGTTTGAGAATATTGAACTTTTAAAAACGAAAACTAGAATTTACATGTCACATACTCCTACCTCATTTTGTCAAGTAATGCATTTTCATAAATCTAATTAAGTAAATTAAAAAGTCTTTGCAAAACATTTCATTAATGGTGACATATTGAAAGTCATTCGAAAATGTATGTGTTACTTGACGATAATTATGATCACATGGCAAATTAATCAAAGAATAATTTTGGATTGAAAATGTTACCTAATAAAAAATTTACCATCGATAAATCATCTATAAAACAAAATAATCAAAAGTTAATTCTATTATATTATTCAATCAAAAAAATAATGCTAGTGAATAAATCTTTTAATTTGACTAAGCTAAAAGCTTCATAGTAATAATCTAGTTTCTAGCAATAAGTTTGTAATTATCGTCATTTATTTACTATATGATGAAGCCATCAGATTAAATAATTTTTTTAAAGACATGAAGTAATTTGCTATTAATTAGGATATGTGAAAAAGATTATGATATGATGAGAATATTTAAGAAAATAAGGGAAATTCACTTTTGATTTTTTATTATCTCTTAGGTTCATTCTTTCATTATTTTATTTGTTATTATGCATCATTTTACATGTATGATTTTACAAAAGTTGGTGTCTGTGAAATGGAAGAAAAAGGTTGTAAACACATATTTAATTAATTTAGAACTTTATCCAACTTGGTGGATGGTATGAACTTTGCTTGGTGGCCACTAGATTTAAGAAATGTAACCTTGCATTCAAGTAAAAACAACAATCTTACATCCATGTATACATTGAGTTTCAAAAGAATTCATACCTATTTTTTTCCACAATATTTTCAATCATTGTTTTTAATACATTAAGGGACATGAAATGAATAACAAATATAATATGTTAGTTTCAAAATGAATATATTTATATGATGAAAATAGTATTTTGTGTAGTGCCCACCAAGTGAAAAATTTGAGCTATTTATTATCAAGGTTGGAAGTCAAATTGTACTCCTATTTATGAAAAACAAATTTATTTCTATTTATTAAATTAAAAAACTAAGCACAACATGTGCCAATTCATCAATCGCAATGTCTATGGATCAAACCATGAAAGTAGAAGAATTGATTCCAAGTGGCAACCAGGGATTAGGATTAAGGTCCCAAAAAATATATATCAATAGCTAGTATTTAAAAATATGCACACACAAATTTCTACAATAAACAAATTCCTTAATACCACTTAATGCCACACATTATTTTTTATGATCAAAACATTGCTTTGAAATATGCCACATCCAACACAAAAGAACCCAAAAAATTTTTAAACTCATAACAAATTTGGAATCAATTCCATGATACAAAAAATAAGACACATGTTGGCCACTAGGGATTAGGGTTTAAGTGCAACAACTAAGAACACTAATCATGATTATAATAAGGAACATTGTACATGAAATTATTTACAATGAACAAAATTACACCTCGTCAAACACAAAACACAACAACCTATTATTCCAATGCTAAATGATACATCAAATAAAAATAATAAAAATGTATTGATTATATAACCAATAGTCACAAAAAGAAACTCAATCCATTGAGTTTCAAAGAAAGGCAACCATGCCTATTCACAAATCCATGCTTGTTTACCACACCTATCTACCATGTCTATTTACGAATCCGAAAATGGTGCTCATAATGAAACATTTTTTAGTGGATTAAAATTTTATATACCATTTGTCCTTGTGGCCACTAGGTGCAACAAAATATATTATTGGTTTGAAAAGTGAAGAATTAGAAGTCTAATTTTTAATATCACCTAAAAACACAATTATCAAAAAATTCACACATTAAAGACGCCAATGTTTACAATGAATTAGAATCAACAGATTGTTACTAATTATGGACATTCAAAAATAATTATGAATAATTTGATCTATTATAACTAAATTCATTAAATAACACAAACATACTTTACAAATTATTGGATGTAATAGCAACCTCCATATTCATTTTCATTCGATAAGAACAACTATTAGGAATAATAATTTGACTTTTGTTTGTCATATTTTTCTGTGAAGGAAAAGAGAAAAAAACAATTGCAATTTTGAACCATTGTTCTAGATTTGCCAAATTATATTTCCACTTGCCATTCCAGTAATCTTCGTACAAATGTTGTTCATCCAAATTTGACCCTTTCTTCATTTACACCCAGCATTGCACCCTCACCATTTTGAAATTTTTTTTTTGATCACCCTTGACAACATCATTCTATGTTCTTCCCAACCTAGGAACAAGGAGAGGATCATGAGGCCTAATGAAAACAAAATCTTCATTGCTGAGATCTTTAAATGAGGTGTATGTGGGAACCGACTTCAAGTTCTTGGGCCCATAATAAGGACGAATGATTGAATCTTCTAAATCAACAACTAACATTGTGGAAGAAAATTTAGTTCTTGCATAATTTATCTTCCAATTGCTGGAAGGCCAAAAGGCTTCCAAAAGAATGGACCTTTGAATAGGCAAAGGTTTTGATAAATGCAATAAAATATGTTTTTAGTATTCCACTTATGGACACATCTTCATTGCATAAGTTGCGTTTTGTTCAACGCCTTATTTCCAGATTTCCACGTGTTTCAACAATATAATACTAATAAACTTCTCCGTCTCCACCGATCTCACCACATCATGGCCCTAAATTGGGCGATATGGAATAGGGCTAAGAACCCTAGCTTTGGAAATCCATTTGCATTAGCTTTCCATAATTGGATTGCAAGCCCTTCAATGGGACACTAAATGCTATTGATTGGTGAAATTTTGTATTGTATCACAGGCTAGCCAGACGAATCCACAAAAAAATTACAAGGATGCATATCAGTATACCTTACCAAGGTTTCCAAACCATTTTTTAAACAACCCAAGACCTAGGTTTTTAAATCTAGAATTTTTTGAATGAACTACGAAATGGAAGGTCTTTCTTACGAGACCATGAAAGCCTTCATCAAATCCAAAATATAATTGTTTTGCTCTCTCAACTTTTTGGACAAATATCCAAAGCATCCATCAATATTTTCATGTGTATGACCAACCACAAGGAATCCTAGTTTAATTTCCTCAAACACTTCTCTTGCTGACAACAACAATAGAAATGGTAACAAATACTTATTTTTATTGTCCTTCACACAATTATCCATTTGAAGCAATAAAGTTTTGGCAACTTTTTGGGGCCCACACTTTCATTTGGTGTTTATAATTTAATTATACATTGAGATTTTCCTTGCAAAAAAGTGCAAAGAGTGTGTTTTGTGGAGGGTGCTCAAATAAACATTTTGGATTCATAAACTAAAGCTTTCACTAGTAGAAAATGGCCATTTTACAACTGGTCCATGCGACTAAGTTTTAGTTGCAATCAACATTTGCAACTAAAATCTTAATAGTCGCGTTGGACAAGTTGCAAACGACACTAGTCGCAAACGACAACAAATTTTGGATGAAAGAAAAAGTCAACAAAATACGCCTTCATCCTTTGACTTGTCATATACGTATTGTCGTTTACAACTAGGATGCGACTTTTTTGGTGAACAATGGGAACAATTTATGTGTTGCAACGTGTCCAACTTTTAATAATTAATTTTTTAAAAATTCTTTTGAAATAATCCAAGATGTTTAATTTTTATGTTTAGATGGTTTAAATTGTGACACGTGGAATATTAATT
>Ga0116227_10003870_pt1 | contig 32870 bp, 16 predicted proteins | sample S1TSphgellanicum_FD_89693 | JGI IMG/M metagenome (GOLD analysis project Ga0116227, IMG submission 89693) | Host-associated microbial communities from peat moss isolated from Minnesota, USA - S1T2_Fb - Sphagnum magellanicum MG | ecosystem: Host-associated > Plants > Peat moss > Unclassified... | reverse complement strand
TTTTTAAAAAAAAAAAATTTTTAAAAATGGTTTTTTTTTTTTAATTTTTGAAAAAAGGATTTTTAAAAAAAAAATTTAAACTAAATTTTTCAAAATCCCAAAAAAAAAAAAAAAAAAAAAAAAACCACCCTCGTCATCAACTAAGCAGGCCACAGAAATTAGGGTTGCATCAGGGGTTTGCATTCTTTACAAAATGGAGATCATAGCTGCAGCAATTTCAAGTACAAAAAAAAACATTTGTCCCAAGAGAAGTCCTCGCTAGAATTAATCACCACTACCCAAACGTTTCCTCAAAAATTTGCTGAAGAATCTGCTGTCAATTGCTCCCTGAAGAATTTGCTGTCACATGTTTCCTGAGGAATTTGCTAAAAAGTTTTGCTGTCATATGGTTCCTGAAGAATTTGCTGACGAAGTTTTGCTGTCACATGTCTCCTGAAGAATCGCTGACGAAGTTTTTTTTGTCATATGTTTCCTGAAGAATTTGCTGTCACAATTCTCAGACGTGCGATAGCAGGGAAGAGAGAGATGCACCTGCTTTTGCTGTTGCTGTTGTCATTGTCCTTCGCTGCTGATATTGTTGATCAAAATGTGTTGGTGATGGGGTTGCTGTGAGCAAGAGAGAAGCTTCATTTGCTTGATTTGAGTGTGCAAATCCGCTGCATTCCAGTAAAGTGAGCGTACTAACGCATACACACAATAGCCGGCCGAATCTGCGGACTGCTGAGAGCAAGCTTACCATGGAGTTTAGAGAAGCGTGAGTGCAGCGATGACTCCCATCGCTAGTATGAAAGTGACCAAGGAATGAGCTCTTGTTGTGCGTGCAGTATCGGTATAAGAATCAACGTTGGAACCAGTGGCGGGAGTTGATGAAGAAGAAGCTGCCGTGTCGGGGACTGTCGTCGGGGAAGTCGAAACAGGTGCGGGAGCTGCTGCTGCAGCGGCGTCGGCGATAGGAGCTGGCGCTGGTACCGGTCCCAGTGTCGCTGTGTTGTATTGTCGAGTAGAGAAGATGGCACTGACGCCGTGAACAGCGACTACTACAGTGCCGTTTGTGTACAGATCCGGGGCTACAATAAAAGCATCGTCGAGTCGGTAATTGAGGCCATTGACAGTGACGACGAGGATGGAGATTCCCGGCGTCACTGTTGGTATTCTGTCTCCAGCTCTCAAGCTCATGAGATCTTGAAAAGCGTAGAATCGACTTGCGGTTTGGTAGTTCAGCAAGGTCGTTAGCACCGACGAGGAATTCATGAGCACATTCTCGAAGGCAGTATCGTCAGGAGCAAACAAGGTAATGTCCGGCTTGATGATCTCGTCCACGTTTGTCAAACTATCTAGTATTCCTGACACTGCTCCGAATCTCCCTGCCGCTCGCAAGGCGCTGACGACCTGTTGATGCAGAGTAGGGACTTCGGCTGTTCCAGACGTCGGACTTCCTACAGACACTGTTGCTGTTGCTGCAATCACAGGTGCAGAAGTTACGACAAGTATTAGAGCTCCGAAGACTTGTAGTATTGTCAGGTATGGCAAAATCCGCAACGAAAACTTCTGTGCCAGAATTTGTGGAATGCACATTGGTGTGTCTGCCATCATAGCTGGTCTCGTCTCGTCTCGTCTCGTCTCGTCTCGTCGCGGTCTACACTGAGACTTGCTAGAGAGAATCCTTCAACCGGGAGCTCGAAGCCAGGGCCTCAGAAATGCGTGGGAGATGGATTGTTGGCAAGACTATTGGTGCGCAAAAGAACGCAAAATACAAACAAAAGGGAAGTTAAGAATGGGAGGAGGACGTCAAGCGCATTCTTGCAAAGGAATTCGAAAGATGTTTAGTTACACTTCCCAATACTTCCCCAATTTTGAAGGCCCACACCTTCCATTTATTTCTGAAAATATTTTCCTATTTTGGATGACAAGCCAAATTAAAGCCCCAACTCCCTTATATTTCTGGAAATACTTCCCATTTTGGATGAAAAGCCAAATTAAACCCAACTTGCTTCGCTATATTTCTGGAAATACTTCCCATTTTGGATGGAAAAACCAAATTAAGCCCAACTTTCCTTTATTTCTGGAAACACTTTCAATTTTGGATGAAAAACCAAATTAAGCCCAACTTCCCTTTATTTGTGGAAATACTTTCTCATTTTGGATGAAAAGCCAAGAAAGACCCCAACTTCCGTATATTTGCGAAAATACTTCTGCATGAAGAAAGCCAAGGCCTCCCTTGTGTTTGTTGATATTTATACCAACAAAAAGATGATAGTTTTTGATAGTTTGGGATATTTTCAAACACTTTCTAGTAATTCCTTTTCAAACGCCAAAAGTTTCCTAGTGGAAATCAAGGGGAATTTTTTTTTTTTTAATTTTTAAAAAACTAGGTGGAGATGGATTAGCCAAAATTGGTTATCCAGTATTGTAGAATTTTTGGGAATCCTGCCTAGTTTTGGCGACCTACAGGAAACTCGTTAATCTAAATCATGCAACTTCTAACTCTTTTTCTCTCTCAAAATATGGGGACTTTTGTGTATTTTTTCCAAGAAAACCCTAAGTACAATTCACACTGGATTATTTTTGGGGTTGCCATAGTGCAAAATTTTGCCCCAATTTTTTTTTTAAATGGTGGAAATGAGATGGATATTTGCCAAAAATAATGAAACTTTTGAGATGGAGGAATATTGTGAAAAATCAAGAGACTTTTGACACTTTGAGATTTTCTTTTCCAAAACAAGCAAAGGGGGTTGGTTGCATGTACTTTGGGAAAATGGTTTACTTCTTCATGAGGAAAGCTCATAGTTTTTAACACCTTTTTTCCCCTTTCTTTTTTTTAAGCTTGGTTTCTAGTATTTCCTTTAAATTTTCCTAAATGGAATTGGGATGTATCTATTTATGTAAATATCAAAGGTCATAATAAGCCAATTTAATCTTGGTGGTTTATTTTTGGAAGATGAAAAAGGGATCTTTCTACTTTTGGGATTTTTTCTTGAAGACATAGCTGAAAAACCCCAAGTGGTTGGGAGATTGTTAACATTAACAATGATCGTTCCTAGTTTCATCCATGCATGCACACAAAATTGAATGAAACAAAAGATTTGATGAATTCAATCCACACACGATATGAACTCGTACCCAAACTTGTATGTTGAAAATGGTGACAAACAATTTTGGAAATAGAAATTTCATGCAACCAACAAGAAGGCTCAACTTGCAATTCAAGGATATTATTATTATTATTATTATTCCTTTTCAGTTTTGAGGTGATGGGTTGGGGAGTTGGGGGAAGGGGGGGGTGTGTTCCAATCAAATTCCCAAAGGGTTCTTCAAGTGTTCCCCAAGACATTCCCAATAAAGAAGGGGTGCATATCATATGTGTCATAATTTAATGTTGAGTCGAAATTTTAATAAAATGTATATCACAATAAACATCACATATTGTACATTGTAATAGATTAAAAGTTTACCTTACACATATGTGTCATGAGTGACAACCTTTAGCATGAGAAAAATTAAATTCTCTTGTATCAATAATTTTTGTTAAAAATTTAGACCATAGAATAAATTAAATAATAAGAATTTCTTTTTGCATGTTAGTAATATGTCAACAACTTCTTTGATGCTAAAAGTTATAAAATCTTTGAAAAGATGTTGGGAGAAAAGGTCATCCAAAAAATTGTTGAAGATTATTAGTTAACTTTTGGAAGGGTAATTGGAAAAACATCTCCTAGTGTCTTTTGGGGGCACTTTATATCCATGAAATCCCTCTTAGGAAAGAGGTGGGATCTTCTACTATTTAAGAAAGAGAGAGGTCTTATGCTTAATTATAGGTCTAAGATCTTTCACTCTTGGATCATAGCTCTAAGATCTTCCCCTAGATAATGTCATGTGATTTATATATGATTAGGTTTATGATAAGATTAACCCCATGTTTTATGGTAGGTAAGGCCTAATATTGGGGCCATTACCTTAATGGAGGGCTTGACTCAACAATCACCTCATCCTAGGCCCCTTATTATGAGAATGTCCCCACCTTGGGACTTTATGTTACGCTTGAATAAAAAGGGGGCAATAGGAAGGAGTGGTAGAATTAAAAGGAATGAGAGTTTGTTGTGCTTTCTATGCAAGGGGTATCAATGATAGTCTCAAAGGATCAATGGGTAAGGTTTTCTTCTTTTCAACTTTGGGATATCGAAAATTTCATAAAGTTCGCCAACAAAATAGAAAGTTTAGTCAAAATTACACTAGAAAAGAAAAATTCCCAATTTTTTGTCAAAAATGAAAATATTTGTGGCAAAGAAAACACTAGTAGTAGCCCATCTACCAACCCAAATAGAGTTCCTAGCTCTTTTCTTCATATTTATTCAAAAGCTATTTAAACTACCAATTGTCTTTAAATGGCTCCCATTTGAGGGTCTCAAATTTGAACCTTAACTTTCATATTTTTGGAACTATCTTAATCATCTATCATACTCACTAAGGTTGAAGCATTCTGGTATCATTGTGAGTGGTCTATCAACCATCTACCTTCCTCACACCAAACCATCCATCATCCTTCATGGTGTGTTTGTGGCTATTTGTTCACTCATGCTTTTCTTGTTGTTGTTCTTGTAACTTAAGACCTAAAGCACTTGGAAAAGTTTCCCTTTTATCTTTGGAGGGCATCTTAAATACAAACTAATAATATTTCCCTCAAAATCAAGAGGCAACTTATTCTTATAAGAAGTTCCTTTTCTACACAATTATCAACCTTAAAAAAAGAGTCAAATTGCATAGCGAAAATGTGATTATGTGCCCATTACATGTACATATTGCTATCCCTCCTTTCCCCCTTCTTCTTTCCTACAAAAGGCTGGGATCCAGTTTGTCCTTCAAGCCCATCTTTGGGCAATAGTGGCTTGCAACTAGCCATGGCAAATGTAGTTTGCAATCCCATTTGGTGTTTGGCACCATAGTAGAATTGCCTAGCAAGAGTGTTTGTCCATTAATGCACAATGGTCAAGAAGTCATCTTCAACCTTAGCTAGGAATGCATGGGCAATTGAGTTCCATTGGCTATTCACATATCCATTGTAGTCATCATTGAATATCCAAAGTGCTTTGTTATGCCCATCACTTCCTACTAACTAGTTTACATCACACCCATCACTTCTTGCCAATGGCATTGCATTGGTGCCTAATAAGCCCTTCCCATTGCTCCCATTTCTACACCCTTCAATTTCTACCAATCATGTTCGCAATTTACACAAGTTCTCCTACCTTTGATGTTGTACATATTCTCTCCTCTCCTCCAAGGTCACATGACGATCTTGGAATGTAAACAAAACAAAAATGGCTTGGTCTTGCATTATTTGAGCTTTTGCAAAAATGGCAACGGCCATGTTTGCTATGGCTTTTTCCTATGCACAAATTGAATATTGTTTAAAATTTATAGACCTTTTGATATTCTTTGGTAATTTGTGAGCCTTCCACTTAATAAAATTATTTGCACATTTAACCTCCAACATCACTTGAGATTTTGGCTCATTTGTAGATTGATTATTGATCTTGGACTTTTCATTGTTTCAATCTCCCTTGTGTCTACCCATCTTATAGGCACATCACACAAAATCAACCAACAATTGTTGAAACAAAATTTTATATTTTTCTTATGATTCAATTTATATATCTCTAACACACTTTGGAGTGTATCCTCTTTAGAAGGGTTTTTTTCATTTAATGCTTCAATTGTTCCAAAATACCTATTGAACTTGGCAATATTGTGTTTGATTGGATTTCCCATTGGGTCCCTAAACTCCTTGCTAGTTGCTCCCCTCCAACTATTGGTCTATGTAAATTGTAATGGATCAACAACCTTTCCCAAAATAACACAAAATTTTGCCCATTACTAATGCATGAATCTTAAAGCACATGAAATGATTTGCAAAGTTGACACTCCTCATCAATCAAAAATTTGTTTCCTTTCCTCGCTCTTGTTGGAAACATTCGTCTCATGTCCAAGGTCTCCTTGGTTGAATGTTTGGTCACTTCATGATGATTATGGCTTTTCACGATTGTTTGTAAATGTTCAAGGCCCTAGACAAATTTTAATGTGCCACAAGGGGTTATATTTGAGTAGGCAATTGATGGGGTTCCTCTTTCCTACTTTGAGCATGTATTAACTTGGTTGTCATTGCAATTTGCCAAGTATAAATCATTGTTGGAGATGTTTTAAAAATTATTAAACATGGTTATAATTGGTGTTATTTGTAATCCAATTTAGTCCAATTATCAATATGTATAACTGATAGATATGCATATCTTAAATTTGTGTGAAATAAAAAATAAATGTTATTCATATCAAGTAGACTTCTATTCGTTGATAACCTAATGCATATGTCATATACGTTGCATATGTTTGAATATGTATCTTATCCTATGAATATTCAAATTTAAAAGTTTTAGGTTTTTTTAGGGTTGAAGGATATGCATATGTATTCGATGGCATGGATACAAATCTCACACCCTAAACAACAAAAAGATGTGGCTGTCTTTTTATTTGTTTGTTTGTTCATTAATTGTTCTTAATTTATTTTGGTTTCACATTGTTTCACATCATAGGGTTTTTGTCAAAATGCAACATCACATATTTGAAAAGCTACATAGTGGTAACATGATTGTAGATTCCTCTTATTTGTGGAAGAAAAACTTATCAAATCAACAAGAAGGATAAAGGCGAAAATGTGCCAAATGCAATGGTATGGTTTGTTGAGGGTGCAATGGTCTAGGCATGCAAGGTGTGTGATTTGTTGAGCTTAATATGTAATCCTTGCAATAGTTTCTAAAATCCAAGGTTTTTTTTTGTTTAGGTTTTTTTGGATGATAATATTGCCATTTGTGTCATGCTATGATTTCATTATTTGTTGTGACTCCATCTATGAGCATCACTATGCACATGTATACATTTGCTTTTAAAAACTATTTTGGTATGTTCTAAATGCTTGATTGCACATTATTTAAAACAACTTATGTCGAAGATAATTGGGTACAATCCATGTATTGTGAACTATGTTGAAATCTATTTCAACTGACTTGACATCCAACAACTGATATGTGCAAACATTACTAATGAAATGTCCTATTGTTAGATGCCATCTAGGCAAGTATTTTTCATACTAAATTATGTTCATGCATGATCAAATCAAGTGTCGTGAACCATATAGTTCATTTCTACTAATAACTACCATGTTGTAACATAATTTAAAACAATCATGACAATGGTTGTAACTCTTAGATTTTTAGGTGTACTGGTGGGACTTTTGGGTGCAATGATCATCATTGGAGTTGAAGACAAAATCAAGAATTTGTCATTTTTTTTGAGTTATTTATGAACTAACTTATTCAAGGTAACACACAATTTAATCTTCCTTCATGTTCCAATGAGTTTTTTGGTTTTCTTCTCACCAAGAAAAGCAAGCTACAACTTAGAAATCTAAACTCCATTAGAAACAACTCTTTCCATGACTATCCATGATGCCCAATAATTCCAACCTTATTAAAGACAATCTATCTATGAGAAGTAAGCAGTTTGTTTTGTTTTTGTCATGCTTTTGGTATCTTTTGAAAGTTCTCAATGAATAGGGTTGCATTGACTTGGTTTGAGGAAATTTGGAACTATAGTGTGGAGGTTGTTGATTATTGAAACATTTTTTCAATGAAAATTAAATAAAATTGAAATTGAAAATTATATTGGAATTTGGTGGTTTTCTTGGTGCGATTGGAAAACCTTTAACAAGTCAAATTTAATAGAGTTTATTTCACAATTTTTTAGACCTAAGGTGTGGAAGATATTGATTTTCGAATGGATTTTGTTGCTAGAAATTCAAAAAAATTCAAAATTTGGGTTGGGAGGGAAAAATCAATTGAAGCTACATTCACTATAAACACATGTGCTACATTAGTTTTTATTGATAAATAGTGCACAACCTAAAATATGGGTGTAATTAGAGTCAATCAAGTTTTAGAAAGTTTTTTTTTCTTAATTTGGACATTATTATAAAACATGTATTTGTAAAACCTAATAATGATTAATAGAGTTTCATAAATTAAGCTATTGAATTTGTGCTTAATTAGTAGCCACATGCATTGTGAGGATTCATATTTATATTCAAATTTCAAGTGCTCAAAATTTATAACTTTATGTTAGTCAAGAGCTTTTATGCAAATTTTGTGACTTACTAAAATGGGTGTTTTGCACATATATGGATTGAGTTATCTTAAAGTAGAGGATAAAACATGTGTAATTTTAATAGGTAATTTCTTGCCTTATTTTTAGTTGTAGGAAGACATTTGGACAACATCACCTTTGGAACATAAATTCACACATCAATCAATAGCTAGTATGTTAACACAAACATGTTTTTTTTTGTAATAACTTCAATTAAAGTGTTGTTTACATTGTATGACCCAAACAAAAAAAAGGTGATTAGTGAATAACACAAAATATCAACATGTGTTACAAGTTGCACACAAGTTAAAGGTTGCACACTTCTTGTGAACTACACCAAAATTGGATACCATATCCTTTATTAGTTTTTCCAAGATCCCATTTTCCAACTATTGGTCTAGCTTTTTTTTCACTCTTTTTATCAACTAGGAAACCATCTTAAGCATCTACCATCTTTTAAGGTTTATGCAACAATAACAACAAAAGTTTATTTGCCCCTAGTACACATGTACACACAACCACCCTAACTTTGAGATTATGTTTAGTAGTTTTGTATCATTTTTCATGTTTTTATATTCATATTGTTGGTGTTTTTATTTGTGTTCTAATTTTTGAGTAATTTTTTAGCATAGATAGTTTAAAATCTCACATCTTGCCACAACCATGGCCACCTTTTTTTTTCACATTTTTTTGCATGAGGCACATGAATTATGGTTGTTTGATGTAAAAAAATTTATGTTTGGAATGTCCACCCTTTTGATCTTTAAAATAATCAATTCAAAGGTTAGTACATTTTTTTTGGTATATATATATTTTTTAGCACACATATTTTGTTTGGCATATGTGCCCTTTCAATCTTTAAAATTATCAATTCAAAGGCACTTTTCATCAGGTGGAAAACCATCTCAAGTAAGCATTTACCATCTTTTAAGGTTTTGCATAAAACCAACAATTGTTTTTGTTTCCAACAAATTTTCAGTTACTATTGTTGCTAACTAATTGATACACTGATGACAATTAGAAGGTTAATGATTACATTCATGCTTGTCATTTCTATTTTGGTTTGAGCAAAATTGACATGACATCTACTTGGTTATCTTTTATAGAAGTATAGGTGTGGGTAGGTGCATGGTTTTTGTCGTGCAATGGTTGAAGGAGAACAAGGAAAGCTCCATGTTCTTGAAAACATGGGTGGAATTACCTCCAACTTCTTTGATTTGACAACATCAAATATTGCTAACAGTAATTCAGATGTTGTAGTTGGTAATGCGGTAGTCAATAATGTGGCTATAATAGAGGTTGTGTAGCTTCCAACTATAAAAGTTCAAGTTGCATTTTGAAAGCCTCACCATCACCCATCCATTTGTTGGGGTTTCTTTTATGTTAATGATAACCTCCCTATTGACATTGTGAACTTGCAAACATTTAGATGGATTATTTGCAAGTTTGAACAAGCAAATGAAAATGTTCTAACTAAAAACTAATCTATTATTAAAAAGGGGCCTATAGAATACAACAAATGTAATGGGATTGTTCCTACGAAAACACACATTGATTGTGCACATCCCAAATTGCTTGTTACTAAGAGGTTGCAGCTTATTAAAGTGGTATAATTAAATCACATTCAAGAAGTAGCAAAGAAAAGGCCTAAAATTACTAGCAGTATAATTACAATTTTTTTTGGAACTTCAAATCCTTATAAACAATGTGATGATTGAGCCACAACAAAAAATTCTTAAAGATTTGGTGTTATATATCTACAAGGGCTACATGGTTCTTTCCACTTGTGAGAACATATGGTTACAAAGGTTAGTCTTATGCCATGTTTTGTTCCCATCCCATTTACAACTTATGGAAGAAATGATTCATGCTATGGTCACCAACTGTATTGATATGCTTGTTTTGCCAAAACTTACAAGTGTAGCAATTGTTTCTACTTCATTTGATTTATGGATGTAAGAGGTGGTGTTGAGACATTCACTTTGGTTATCAATTATCTCATTGAAATTTGGGAACTTATGTATGCTATTGTTGGGTTGTCTAAGGTAAATGAGACAACTAACCTTTGCATGGCACAACAATTACGAACATTGGTTGAGAAATTTGGTTTGATTCATCGAGCTCTTACTTTTGTAAAATATGAAGGTAACAACTTGACTTCCATGGCTATAACATTGCATTCCATTATTGACTATGAGTTTTTGAACTTTCAACAAGTCTATGAAGGTACATGTTTTGGTCATGTATTGTTTAAAGCATGTCAATATGCTACAAATGATGACAAAGTTTCTATGGGTCTAAGTCAAGTGAGTGTGAAAGATGCCCAAACATGTTTACAAAAAATAATTATTTGGACAAAAAAGGAGGTGTGAATGGGAAAAAGCGTGTGTTGAAAGTTGGTTGTCACTTTTAAAGTTAAAGACACATGTCAAAACCAATATTGCAAGCAAAGTCATTATGTTTGAAAAATGTCTTGAGTTCAAAAAAACTATCCTTCTATTTTATGGCAAGCAAAAAATGGTGACATTACAACAAAAAGATCCTAAGGCACCAATTGAAACTATTACAAAAATAATTAATTCTTACCTGAACCTTGTTGTGAATGCTTGTGTGATGAATTAATCAAGTGGGCACTAGCTCTTGTTAAATGCTTTGACTACTACTATTAACATTTCACTCAACATGGAAGTTGAGGCAATGGGACTTGGTGATGGGTCTAAAATTCTTGATGAATTTGATTCAAAACTCTTCATCCTACAAAAAAACATGTAGCAGAGGAAGTCATCAAGATGATTTAAGGGTGTAATCACAATATTAAAAGCCAATTTGGATATAACCAATCCTTATTTTTTATCTTTGTAAGTTTCATAAATTAATTCAATGTTGGGATAATTTGTTGTTTGTGTATGGCTTGTGTTTTGATATATAAATCTAACATTTGGATAAGTTTGAAAATCATATAATAAATATAAAATAATTTTCAAGACATTTAAAAGCCCATAACCAATGTTTTTCATCATAGTGTAATAGTGTAAAAGCACTATTTCAACACTATCATTTAGCACTACCTCAAGGCTTTTCAACCCATCCCATGTTGCCACATCATCTTTTTAGGACTAATCATAAGGACCTAAGTAACCACAACTAGCTCCTTTTATTGTGTCTTCATGCATCATATCTTTCCTATTTTTTTAAAGAATTTGATCCACAAATGTTCATAACATGTTTGCCATCATGTTGGATCCATGTTTCAATCTTTACGAGTTGTGGAGAATTATTTGGGGTGTGGGGAAGCAATTTGTGTTGCTTTTGAATATGATGTAAAAGTAACGATTTCATTGCTTATGACTTGGTTTGATTGAATCAATCCTATTTCCCAAGCATGTGCAACAAAAATTAATGTGCCTAATTTTCAATTTGAAGAAGGTAACATGTTTGGTGTCAAAGCATCCATGGAAGAGTCCTCTCATACTCTTGTTGTTGGAAAACTTTTATTCAAAAGGTTATCGATCCTCCCATCTACATGTGTCGATCCTCTTTCTTGGTGGCAATCCCATGAAAATCAATTTTCAAATATTGGTTTTGTGATCAATTAAATGCTTGGTCAAAATTGAACACGTTTTTAACCTTGTTGGTGTGTTATCAACCTTGCAATGTTGTCACCTACAAGTTGAGTATCTAGATTGAATAATCATGGTGGTAAAAAATTGCCCCAATGATCCATGGTTGAATTACACACCTACTATTATTCTTGAAAATTATATGACAGCTAAATATCTCTAATTGAAGAGAATTATGACTTGATTAAAGAAGATGATCTTTTTGAATAGTTGTAGGTTGATGAAGATTAGGTAAATCACCTAGTTAACCATGTTTACAATTTAATTTTTTATTTTTTTTTAAAGCCAATGTTTTCAAATTCTAAGTTGTTTTTTATTTTATTTGCATCATTACAATTGATTTCAATTGTCAAGTGATGTTGTAAGACATATTGGTTTATGTACAGATTGATTCATGGATTTCATATTTCACCAACAATGTACATATATTGTTGAACAAGTTGCACAAAGTTTTTAATACCTTATTAGGCTTCCACATTTTGGTGTTGGGATGGTTTGGGTGTTTTTTTTTGGCAAGCAACTTGTGTTGCAATGGGAAAAGTTCTTGTTTCAAGAATTGGGGTTCAATTCCCCCACAAGTTACTTGAATTTGTACAATGTTCACTTTTTTTTACTACACTTTTGGGTTATTGTGTAATTGTAAAAAAATTGTATACCACTCAAATTGAAATTGCATACATTTTATACATATCCATAGTTTCTTAGTTTTAAAATAAGATGGCTTGTGTATGAGTGTAAAGCTTGAGCCATGGAGCTTGGAGCTTAATGCGATTTTAATCTGCCTACATGGATGAATGTGTTCATAAATGAATGATTTCATATGGATGAATGTCATTTTTACATGGATCAATTTATTTATGAGTTGGATTAAATAAATAAATCATTGGATGAAATTCATCCATTATTAAAAGATAAATAAATTAAAATTTATTTATTTCCATTTTCATTTGTAGTCCAAGTATTAATATTTCAAACTTGAATGTCATTTACGAATAATGTGACAATAGGGGAAAATATGATGATGGGACCAAAATAATTTTAAAAATTTTGTTTAAAAAATCATTTTCATCAACAATGTTAAGCAATTAAAGACATGTTTTTATGGGTTGAGTGTTAACCCCCCACCCCCCCTATTGTTGTCAACAATGTTATATATGTATTTTGTGAAAATTATGGCACCTTGAAGATAAATAATTATTAAAGACAACCTCATTGTCATCTATGATAGTAGGTTGTTGAAGGAAGCTAATTAAGGTGCTTGAAATTAAATTTTATTTTATTTCAAAAACCCATTGTCATCAATGACAATAGGTAGTTTAAAAATATTTAAAACATTCAAAACCCATTGTTGTTAACAACACTAGTTAGATTTTATGAAAGTTGTGGCACCTTTGTAAAGGAAAAAAAAAAACCCATTGTCATCAACAACATTGGATCAATTTGCCCCCCCAAAAAAAAACCAATGACCATGGGGTGGATGTTAGCATGATAATAGTAATATAATTAAGAAATATGAGGGAATAAAAGTTTCATTCATAATAACTTAATGATAAAATAAAACACTCATTGATCATTTTGATGGAAGTTTTATATATTAAAAACATGTAAATTTTATTAATTTTTTTATCCATACATTAGATAAATGAAAAAAAATCATTCATCCATAATGAATATGAATGCGTATATTCATCCTCATGTTTGTTTCTAGGTTTACCTATATAACATTCATTTTTTGGTTAAACTTTTGGATTTTATTTACATGTATATGGGGGAAAATCCATTTTACCATCCCAAGTTCCAACTCAAGGCTCTAGGCTCGGGCTCGATGTTCATACAATAACTTGCCTCATGTTTAAAAACCAATTCATTCATAACCAACAAAGCAAAAATACAAATGGTTGAATACATAATTGTCATTACAACTAATGCATTAAATTTTTTTTAAAACATCCTTTTTTCATAAAAAAAATATTAAAATATGTTATGTTGATATTGAAAGGTTGTGTTAAAATTGGATTACCATACAACACTAGTTATAACCACAAAGTTCAATAATAATCATTAATATCCATGGGCTTCTATAAGGATGTAAAAAATGTAGGACTTATGAAATTTTATTATGAATTTATTACGTGATGTTTTGGTAATGGACAAAATGTAAGTGCAAAAGGTTTATTCAAATTTAAAGCTTATTTTTTTGGCCATGCATTAATGTTAGAAGTGGCATTTGTTTCATATTTTTCACTTTCATGATGCGGCCTTGGGTGAACCAACACCTACACTAATAATTTACCATGATAAAATGCAACACCAAATCTTTTCCCCCACCCTGCCCCAACATTGAACCCCTTTTGTTTCAAAGTTTTAAAATTGGGTTTGGAAGATTTTATATGTTTTGTGATCTTCAATGTTCCTTCTACACAAAAGGATAAATGTGCCCAATTGTAGTTAGGAGTGAAGGATTACATACAAGGGTTTTTGTTTTCATTTTTGTGATGTTATTGAAGTGGCAATAATCCACAAAACAATTTAGTGAAGTTTGGTTTAAACAAGATATGAAAATGAAAAACATAAACATCTTTCACATTTTTGCTCCATGTTAAAACCCAATAGGTCAAGAAATCTAGCAAATTTTCAACAACCTATATATATAAAACCCTAGTCATAAAAAAATCAAATACCTAGTTTTGAAATACAAACTAATTATGATTTTTTTAATGTCAAATAACTACCTAAAAAACTATCAATCTTTTCATGAAACTAGCTAGTTTTTTATTAAAAAAACTCAAATACCCAAAACCAGTCATTATTAACAAAATAAAAAAAATTCCCAACATTAAAATTATATAATCATTCTTTAGCCCAAAGGTTTTTTTTTATGGGGATAACAAGACAATGATGTTTGGGAAATTTTGGCTTAGGACACAAGACTTGCAAAATGTCATGTTGCCATAACAAATTACAATTGGATTACCATTGAATGTTCAAAAACTTCTTATGGATTTTCAATAATAAATTGTTTTAAGTTGTCCATTGATAGAGATTCATAGACACCATCCCCAAGACAACTAAACATTCATTATAATAAACCCAACATCAAATCTTGGCTACGTTTATCTTTAGTTCACACTTGATCTATTCAAAATGGCCTATTTGCCTTTAAGGTTGCATAAACCAATGTATCAATTCAACCCATTTGCAACAAAAAAAAAGTAAAATAATTCATGTTTATTTCATAAATTTTTTAGTTGATACACCTTCATAAAACAATAATAAGTGAAATACTTTTCATGTGCACATCATTCATATGTATTGCTAAGCTTATATTTGTTACAACATGTCAAATATTTCATAATTAGTTACACAAACATATGAATATCTAATTTTAATGTATGATGTTTTAATAATATGTGCATATCTATATTTATTTATGTACATATGTAACATAACATAGGGAGCAAGCATGCAAAAATAGGTGAAAACAAAATCCATCAACACTTCAATTTTTTTTTTTTTTGTGACATAAATGTGAAAAAGTGGATTTAAATGTTTTTCAATCATTATGAAACCATCATGCACTCCATTAAGTTTGTAATAAGTTTTATACCAAGTTTCAAAAAAATTAATGTAAGAAAAATATGTAATAAGTATGTTTAAACCTAACTAGGTAAAATGTGTTAAAACTTATTTTTACATTATAAATCTAATAAAGTATAGCCTTTAATGAACTAAAATTAAAATTAATACATTTTAGTGTGCCAACAACTTGAAGGTACCCAAAATTGAATTGAAGGTCTTACCTTCATATCCTTGGAACCAATTTAAACCATCTACTTGCATTTACATGCATTTTTTAAATTTGACCTAAATGCATATTAAAACCATGAAGACATAATAGTATTATGTTAAACTCAAAGAAAGTCCTCATATTGATCATTAAACTAAAAAACATTTGTAAAATTTCTATATTCAAATGTGTTTTATGGCTACCTCCATTCAAAAAAAAACAAAGAACACATATTTGGCCTATTTTAGGATGCTTGCACCCCATAGCACTATAACATGGTCATTTATATTTCATTAAAACATTAATAATTTCCAAATGTGCTTGTTCATATTTTTCATTATGTAAAAGATCCCAACTTTCTTAGACTATTAAAGTAGATGTCAATATGTGAATTTTTTTCACTTGTAAAAACATGACACTTGATTAAATATTTGAAATGCATAGCTATATTCTCATAGCTTGTATGGACATAAGTGACATCTGTGTGAATTCACACACATGTGTGTGTGTGTATTATAAAATAAAGTATCATCCCATAAGTCCCATGACAATTGCTTTCATTGCCATGGTGTGGAAACTTTAAAATTAATCACTTGAAAGTTAATTTAGTATTGAAATGCAATTGTTTTTAACTAAAAGGGATTGATATAACTATGTCAATAAAACATGTTAACTATTTTAATGAATATTGAAAATTCTTGTAAAAGGTTTAAATTATTTACAACTACACAAATATGATGGGTCTTGGCTAAGTTGATGTCTTTTTTTATTTTGCACTTGCACTAAATTTAATATTAAAAAAACTTGTACTTGTTTATACCATAACTAAATGTGAATCTTAACTTTTTTATATTATGATTTATTCACCAATTGTATTCAAAGCTAATATAATGTTGTCCAACTTATTTGATGACTATTTGTTTTAATTCTCATAGCAACATAATGAACTTCACAATACAAGATGGCATAATGGGAATTTTATAAATAATCTTAAGCTATGAAATTTTAATTTTATTTAAATTTCCCAAATCTATATCATGACGTTGTTTTTATTTAAGATGTAACCCCTTGAATATTGTATTGATGAATGTTTCATATTATTACATAAAATTCATTTTTTGAACTTATGTTGATCAAATCAATGTAATTTTGTGTCTTCACAAATTGATACAATCAATGTGTACATGATTTTATGTATATATGGGATTTTGTGCTTTTGATTATACTATGTAATGTCCATAGAAAATGTAATCATTAAATAAGAATCATTCTTTTGATTAAAATCAATGGTAGTATTACACTTCTCAAATTGAACCCCATATAATTTGTGTCCATACTAGGTGGTTGGGATGCTCGTGGTTTTCATAAGTGTTGCAATTTTATTTTATTTTATTGTTGTGCATATGGTGGTCAATTTGTTGAGAAGAAGGGGGTGTAGGTAGGTTAAAATATCTATTTAGGGATAATTTGATTGGGTTGATCACCCAAAAGAAAAAAATTAACCCTCATACAATTTTGGTATATTAAGTAAAATTAATGCCTAGATATACACTAGAAGAAATCTTGGTTTTTGTAATTGTTACATTTGCGACTAAATGCAACTAATTGTCATTTGCGATTATCATTGGTCATTCTTACAACTATTTCCAGGCATTGGTCATGCTTGCAATTATGTTGCAACTACTATTTTCTCCATCCTTTGAGGTGAATAACTTTTAGTTTAAAAATCATCAAAGAAAACCCACGTGTGCCATTAATTACAGTTGTGACCATTAGTAGTTGCAACCTTATGGTTATACATTTTATACATTTTTATCCCAACATACATTGCTATATTATGGTATAAATTGTCATATAAAATTGTGCCATTATGTAAAGTGGTTGTATCAAAACTATATGTAATCTATATTTATATCACATTAAAATGTACCTCGTGTACATTTCAATATATACATATGCATGTATATTTGGAAATTATAAGAGTTATTTTAGGGTATATACAAAATGTTGTATGGCCATATTAGATGGCTATCCAAAGCAAAGGGTTAAAGGGCCCCCACAATGTAATCCTTTCAATGAAGCTTTTTTTTTTTTCATTTGCCCAAGGTCAATTAGTTAGCTATACATTTTGGCCATGGGTAGTAGTTTTGGCAAACAAATTGTTTTTTTCCTACGTACATTTGATGACTTGCATAATTTGTAATAACAATTCTTGTATCCAAGAAGAAATCATGGTAGGGAATTATTGCAATAATTTTGTTTGTCAAATAAAATAAACTAGCTATGTGATTATTTCACTTGGCAAAATGTTGGCGATGATTTTTGCATCCATGGAAGTGTATTAATGAACATATGAAGTTTTGTGTATAGTTTTGGCAACAAGAAGAACTAGGAGGTTAGAACTTAGGATAGATGCAATATAACTTTGAAACTTGGGGAAGGATTAAACCCCAATCCTTTCAGATTCTACCCAATTAGCCCAAGTTAGATCTACACATACAACATACATTAGAACCTTACTTGTACACCCACACATTAATTTAAAGGCAAAAATTCAAAGATAAGAAATACCACAACTTATAGAAAGATAGAAATTACAAAACTTACAAAAAATTATAAATTGTTAAACTTACAAAAAGACAAAAATTTACAAAACACCCAAGTAACTTGCAAAACTGTTAAATGTAGACTCCAAAACACACAAATACACATGAAGGAGCCAGAAAAAGTGTAGCTTTCATATAAATTGCAACTGCAACAAAAAAACTTGGCAAGATTACTTGCTTACCTACTTGCATAAAAGCTACAACCTAATCTCAAACATTGTGCAACTAAACAAGGTGCATCTGCCAACACAACACATTAGAGACATCTAGTATGCAACATTAAATGCTCAAAATAATTTAAGCATCTTTTACATACCTTTATTTCCTATGTTGTTAATCCTTGATCACATCTCCAAATGGAAAAATATCCATGGAGTGGTGATCTTGAGCAAACATCTTTATAACCAAATCAAAATGGTTTGTCAATTTGTTTCCGAACTTGGATTTCATGAAAAAAATAGTTGAAAAATGTCATTTGTCTTCCACACTACCCAAAACCATGACAATCAAAATTTCCACCAACTTTAAATACTCCAATAGTCGTTGCTTTAAGAAAGCATTAGAGCCCACATTGGACCATAATGCAATCACAAGACTGCATGTTAAAGGAGACTCCAAAGCTTGCTTGCTATTTGCATGCATAGTCAATTTAAAAAGGGATGCTTCCATACATCATTTGCAATATTGAAAAATAATTGTCAAATTTTCACTTTTTTTTCAAGCCACGTTGTCTTTTATTAAATGATACATACAAAGAATAGCAACAAGAAATTGAAGGCAATTTATTTTGAAAGTTGATTTATTTCTACCATGTTGTCAATTCCTTTTTGTGAAAAAAATATTTTATTATCCCCCCTTGCCCCTTTCACATTGGAGGTGAGAATAATGATGTGAATTATCTAAAAGTAGGATTTGTGGAGAAGTTGGAATGATGGGCTATGATCAATAATTTTTCAAAGATGTTTGATTACAATTGTACATAATTAAGCCCAACTTGTAAGTTTGATGGACTTGAAATTTCAACACATTAGAAAAATATGAACTTGCTACATAATAGGCATGGTAAACAAACTTAATTAGACCATGTTCAAGATTTAAGGCTTGGTACAATATCATAGTATTTTAGTGGATTTGCCATTAATTAAATTATTTTTTAAATTGGTGAAAAAATTAAATTGTATTGTATGAAATGCCAAATTTTCAAATTGTGGTAATGGCAAGTAGGTCCAAGTCTCATTCACTTTCAAATTCGGCTTTTCATTCAATGCAAAATAAAGAAATGAAACACTACCTATTTGGACTTACTTTTTATTAAGAACAATGAATATTAAATCAAAAAAGAAAATGGAGTGAGGGTCCACAAGGGATGCATGTTAATAGATGTCTGACCTTGTTGTTATTGTTAGACTTAAAAATTAGAATTGATGATGCTTGTGTTACTTATACCTCTATGGAGATTTGGATATATAAAACAAACAACCCATTTTGGAGAATGATTCTATCCTTTATTGTAACTTCAAAATAAAAAATTCATTTATTGAATCTATAACTTTTCATTTAGATGCACAGACTTCTACTTTTGGAACATGAAATAAAAGTCAACATATGCATCACAATACTCTAGAGGTCACTCACATATTAAATCAAGTTCTAATTATCATTGTGTCATTATTCCATATGGACTAAAGTGTATGCATTTTGCAACAGGTTACAACTTCTACAACAAAACATGGTTTTTTTATAATGACACATACTTACATTAATGTGAAATGGTTTATGTTACATTCATATGAATAAAACCACACAATTTACTAAGAAAGTGTGTGTATGGAATGAAAAATATTATATGACATGAATCACATATTTTACAAAACCTCTCACAAAATTAATTTAAAAAAAGTGTGATTTTCATATTCATAGTTGGAGTTGGAGGACAAATTTATGAGGAATGAAAAATATAGTTTTCATGTGTTCAAATGCATTTTTGTTTAAGGATAGGTAATTTTTTTTCAAAACCTATTCCATACAACCAATTTCCTCACCAATTTGTTCTTGTAACTCTTTTAGCTAAAATGAAATCGAAAGAAAATATTTTAGTGAATGCACTCCTTTTAACAATGGTGACACAACAAAAGACTCTTTAATTACAACTTTGTCATCATCTCGCATGAGTTAATTCAACAAGTTGGTGCATGAAAAAATTCAACCTTAAGAGTTTGAATTGTTTCAAGTGTTCTCCATGACTTCTCAAACCCCTAATGCACCTTCTCTTTGTTCCAAAACACTAATTTTTTTTTAAAAAAAATTTAGAAACACCAACTTGCACTCTTTTGATGTTGCTAACATTTACTATTTAATCAATTAGTGCTTCAAAAGATGATATGGGATCCAAATGCTATAATTGAAACACCTTGTATTGATCTATTTGCTTTTTTGAAAGCTGAATTTGAAAAATAATAATAATGGTGGAATTGTTTAGATTTATGAAAGTAAACAAGTAGATCATTGCAATAACAAGAATTTTCTTGATAGTGAGAAAAAATCATTTTTCATTTGCAAAGCTGTCAAAATCATGACAAATTAGTTAGGTATATAAATCCAATCTTAAGCATGAACTAGCCAAAAGGGTAGATGCCAGCTAGAGTGGCTCATTATGGATTCATAGAAAACGTCTAAAAAGTCCATATTTTGACCTTTTTCAAATTCCAATGATTAATGGCCAAACTTGATTTTATTTTGATGTTATTTTTATTTTAAAAATTCAAGCCCTTCTAGAGGTTTTCGTTCTATGATTCTCCAAAAAAAATCAGCTTAAGAAAACTTAAAATTGAAATAGATATGGACTTTACGTTTTTCAAGCATTTTAACATTGATTAAAATTCCATAACTAATACTTTAAAATTTGATGTTAATTTTTTCAAACATGTTCATTAAAGAAAAATCATTATATTCTAAGTCCCTATAAAAAATATTAAGAATACTTAGGTCATTTCAAAGTCCATATATAAAACAATTTGCCAATTGGCAAGTCCACAAGTTTAGGTTACAAAGTCCATAACATTTTTACCTTAATGAAGGTTAAATTTGAGGTTTCGTTTGTAGCATAATGTAGAGTAGTAGCATAGGCTTACAAGATATGCTTTACAATTACAGAGAACAATGTCAATTTTTGTTTCAATCACAATGTTGAAAAGTAGATTTACTAGATTTGTTAGTATTATTATAAAGCTAAATAATATGTGAGTTCCTACATCCACTAAGCAAACCACAAACAACAAGCAAGTGGCTCATTGCACAATGGCTCTGCCCTTTTGTGGCAAGTTCAACCCAACAACAATTAACATAGGAAGCATTCCATATAGTTTTCAAAAAATGAACTTTAACATGGTTATGCAAAATAATTTGCATACTCATTTAGATAATTAAGTTGAAAATTTAAATCCAATTCCTTAATATTAAATTAGTATATATGTGCATAGTTATGAAGCTTACAATTACAACACCTTGCATAATTTAGCCTCTATGTCATAAAAGTGAGCCACTATAACTTGCATCTACCCAAAAGAACATAGGAGTGTATATGTATTTTATAATGATTTATTTTCAACATATCTAACACTCTTCATAAGTCCCATACGGGTGAAAGAAAGCTAACAGAAGCCAATAATGCCCCCTTTGGTGACTTCTTAATTTAAAATATTTTTGAAATATTTTTAGAATATTAAAAAAATTAAAAAAAGAAAAGAAATCATGAATTTTTAAAAAACTACTATGTTAAGGTCCATATTAAAAAGTTGCCAAAATTTTGTCATTTTCACATCTTCTCAAATCATTTTATAAGTTTTTCATTATTTAAAAACATTACTTTCAAATGCTTTACAAAAAAATTAAATTATTATTTATTCATTATATTGATGTCAAATTTATTCACACGTTCCCAAGATATTGTCTGAATGTTTTTATATAAGAAAATCCAAAAATTTCAACACCAATTTAAATAACCACTTTAACATTTGAAACATTAATTAGTGGTTACAATTGCTTTTCACCCATACCAGTCCATAAAAAGTGTTCAAATAGGCATGGTTGTTACTTTTTAATATTTCATTAATGTAATATTTGACTACTAGATTTTGACCCACCTACATGGGCCCTCTTAAACCTAGGTCAAAACTTATATCAAAAGACATTGATATCATATGTTGTGGTTGATAGAATTTGGAAATTCTAAAATAAAATCCCATAAAAACCATATCAACAAAAGCCTAACTAAAAGATTTTTAAAACATGCATTTTAAGTTTTAAAAAAAATTAAGAAACAAAGAAAATTTACATTTCAAAAGAACTTTTGAAAATAGGGTTCAATTTTGACCTTTCAAAAGTTTATAACAAACATCTTTAAACAACTTCAAATCTAAGTTTATAATTAATATGGATTGACCAATCCATATTTTCAAACTTCAAATATTTAATATTATGAATGTGTTATTTCCAAAAGCTAGACCCATTGGTAATTGGCATAATTTAAGTTTATGTTATTAACCATAAGCATTTAAACACAAAGCATAAAACTATCATTATGACACCAAAAGTGAATCACTTTAGTTTGCATCCACCCAAAGGTCTTAGTTTCACTTTAGCACATGTTGTCTGGGAGTCTACCTAAATGTATTTTTATGCAAAGGTGTGACTACCAAGGAGGCAATATTACATAATTCAATGTCACATGAGACAAAATTTGATGATTTTCAAGTTATATCTTTGTCATGCTTACAATGAAAAATGACCAAAACCTACATGATATAAAAATGATGATGCAACAATTCATTGAAATACATGTTTATTTCAGTTAGACCTCATAGATTCACTTTCAACACCTATGGGACTCCATGTCATGGAATTCCATGACCTATAAAAAATATGTAAACATTTTCCTTTATGAACACTTGAACCTTTCCCAAACCTACTTCACTAACAACATAAAGAGGAGGAGAACTTGGAGAAAGTTGCAACCTTGAACAAAATTTTGTAATACATCCAAGTCAAAAAACATGTGAACTGCTTTTTAATTCAAATTGAAATTTGTGTCTCCTTTACTTTTCAATGCCCACAACACTCAGCGCTTTGTTCCTTAGAAAATGTGTGAATAATAATATGTTGAACATATGGTACTTTCATGACCATTGTGTTGGTTCATGTGTATGCATAAAATTAACTTGAATTATTGACGTTGGAATCAACAACTTTTTGATAAGGCCATTGAATAAATCTATCAAGTGAACTTGCAAGAAACGAATTTTGGAAAGTAGTGAAAATTTTCAAATTTAAAGTTTACACAAAGTATCAATTTGACTATTCTGTAGAAGTACCATTAATTGTGGGAAATGATCAAATGGATTAAAACAAATTTGCAATTGAATTCAAAGATCAAAACAAGACAACAATTGTTGAAACAAAAACAATTCAACAAAGGCACTTTGGTAGTAATGAAACGAAACTACATAATTTTTAAAAACCCACTTGAATATTCAAAATGGTGATCTTCTCAAGAATTCCTAAGAAAATCAAAAGAGAATATGTCATCAAATTGAGGTTTAAATATTGTTTTAAAATTTACGTTGTCTAATTTTAAAGAGCTATTGAAACGGTCATTGGTCTTTTGGCAAGGACATTTGACTTTAAAGCTAGTTGGTACCCTTACCAAATTCTTAGTGACTTTCCAAAAGGTGATTTGTCAAAACAATTTTTAAAACTTTCCAATTTGATAGTCCAATCACTACCACACTTTGAATAAATCAACAAAAGAAAATCCATTTAACATTTACAATTCACCTTTCAAACCTAACATCCATACATGAGATAACAATTGGCAACCCAAGATCTATACAATATTTTTTTCAAAATGTGCTTTGACTTTAAGGTTCATAATTATCAACAAACATCTTCAATAACATATCAACTAGTTTGTACATAGGAAACATTTTTGTGATTATCAAAATCCTCATCTTGCTACTCTAATTCATCATCAATGTTTGACTTGTATTCACTAATTATTCAAACCAGATCATCAACTTTTGAACCCAAATGTGTCATTTGTTTTCAACAATTCATTTTGATACATCTACATTATGTGATTTTTAGGTCCATTACAAGTTAAGCGACCAACCAAGTATTATTTCCAATATTTTAATTTTTTTGCAACTCCAACAAATAATTGAATTACCTTGTTGATCATAGATATTAGTGAAATTACAAAGAAAATTTCACAATTTTGTTTTTGAAAGTAAGATGATAATGAATGCAATCATAACTTTATGAAAGTCTTCATTCATAAATGTCAAACCATCACCTAGTATAAATATCATTTTTATCAACAAAATCAACATGACGGGATGATGATGTTTTGTGTCTTACATTGATGATTTTATGGATACCCCACATTTCTTGTATGACCTCCATAAATGCATTTTGAGTCACAAGTTTCTCATTCAAGATTATCTAACCTAAATTTAGGAGAATGTAGGACTTTGAGGAACTTGGAACTTATCAAAAATGATACCTAAGTTGTAAGGCGGTATTTTCATGAATGAATTAAAATTAATATTTTAAAAAGTGATTTTATGTGTGCTTGTGTTAATGTGGTCAATTTGTGCATAACATCACTAGAGTTGTATTTTTGTTAAAGGTAAGAATGAATTTAAACATTTTCCATGTTATGAATTTGTGTGTTTAGTGTATTCATGTGCTCTTACAAAATCAAAGGAGTTACAAAACCAAAGGTGTTGAGATCTAAGCAATCAAGAGGTGATGAATCAATACAATTCCAATAAGGTTAGTGTGTTAATGATGTAACAAAATTTGATGATGGGTAGTGTGCAAAGTATGTTAATTGTGTAATGATGTCTACGAAGTTATTGCATAACATAACACTTGTAAATCACAAATAATTATGTCAAATTCAATAAGAGGAAATGCAATCATTGACAAATCTTCTAGGTGGATTGAATTATTTAAATTAAAATATATGTTATTATGCCATTGAATGGTTGGAGATGGCCATTGATGTTCAAATAATATATGGAAATTTTGTCATTTAACCAAACTTAGTTTAAAGAACAAAAACACATGACTAGTTCAAGAAGTTAAATCTAGCCTTAGGAACTTAGCCTTCAATGAATATGGAGATGGTGAAAGTTAATATAATGAAATTGGGAAAAAAAAAATGAGGGTGAAGATGGATTTAATAAAACAAGAGCCAAATTAGATTTTAGTACCATGTTTTGATCATTTGGGTTGATGTTTCTTCAAAGGGAAAAATCATAAACCAAATGAATTGTTGATTTATGGCAAATTAGTTAGACAACAATTCAATTTAAGTGATGAGATCCTTTATGAATCCTCAATTTGGGAATACAAAAATGTGATGATGTTGAAATAGAAAAATGTACAAAAATGAATGTTCAAATGGAAAATGATTACTTCTAAATGAAAGAGATAGTACTATCGATTATGGGTCAAACTTTAATTATTTTAATAGTTTTAGCAATTGCCATATTAATGCAAACCAAGGTGAATCAATTATGAAATGATGAAAAAAACCCCAAGTGTGTTTAATATTTAAATGTGGAATGTGTCATAGGATCAATAATTGCAACATAAAGTGTAGGTTTTGCATTTGGGGGGGGGGGGGACATTTTTCTTTGAATTAAAAAAACACACAAGTAAAAATATAAAATGTCATTTATTGGTTGTTGGGTAAGTTTTATAATTTAATTAGTTCTATAATAGGGTTATGTTTATTTTGAAAACCAATTTTTAACAAATATAATGTATGCATTAATGCTTGGTATTAAGGGAAAAATAGTTTTGAAATATATATGTATTAAAAAATTTAGGTATTGTTAGTAGGTTCAATTAATGGGTTAGTAAGTGAACTAGTTCCATTTACATGCCATTTACACATAATCTTTTATTGCAACAAGTGCAACCATGACCTACTTTTTAGAAAGTAAATCATTATACATTCAACATCATTTGTCTTTTTGTTTGTTTTGAAAAAAATGAAAGAGTTAATGGCTTAAGACATCAAATATATGTGCTACAAATGTTTGGTATGAACTATAATTCATTAACTGAAAAATGTCATTTTGTAGCCTTGTAGTCCTATATGACTACAAGTGGCATAAATGACTAAAATGACATAAACAAAAGTTTGATTTTATTACAAATGGCATAAGTGACTAGTCCAATTGAAAAGGACCAATCATAAAATGGCATTTTTGGTGAAGTGACTTATATTTCCAAGAGAGCAAATGGTTGTATTCTATTCACTACATTTTTCAAATCTTTGAAAAATAGGAGCCATCATGTGTTCCTTATTTTTTTGTCAAGTATTAAAACAAAAAAATCAAACAAATATAGGGTTTCAAAATTTGATGCAAAGAAGAAATTATAATTGAATTTATGGCACTTAGCTTGAAGATGTAGATATTAGAAAAATAAGTAATAATAGGGTGGGAAAAAAAAGGTTCCCTCACCTAATATGCCTAAACAATACTTTTTTTTATCAACAAGTAGTATACAATTTAAAAACTTAATGTCCCCCATCATTAATTATAATGACAAACATTGAAAAACCCAAAGGATTGAAAATATGTTGAATTTAAATAGTTTGTTGTTACAAAAGGAGTCAAACAAGCTCATAATTGGTTTTTGGGACAAATACAAGGTCAAGAAATAAATTGAAATATTACCTGTTTTCAAGAATATCAAAAACAATTATTTTGAATATGTTAACATGTGACCATATAAGGACAAAACACACCAATTCAATGGAATGCTAGCTATTAAATGTGTAAATTAAGGAATATCCCTAACTTATACCACTTGGATGATGTTTCAAAATAAGTAATAATTTTTTTAAAAATTCAACTGAAGAAAATACAAAAAAATTCAAATTTAACAAAAAACTATTGTTGTCAACAAAATAATATTTTAAAAATAAACCATATATTGGGATGAAAGTGCACTAAGGGTGAAATAGTTTGGTGAAAAAAAATCTATGAGTAATATCAATATAATATGCAATAATTTTCAATATTGGTGACAACCTTTTGACAATAAAAAATCCTTAATTCAAGCAAGTAGCTTTTAAATGTGCAAGATAATTTTTTCAAATTCAAAATTTAATCTAAATCAAAGTTAAATCTTGATTTAGTTGTTAGATAAAAAGGATTGGATAAATTCAATGTAAACAAAATATATATAACATGAATTTTTTGACAACCATAAGGCTTCATTTTTTTATTAATGAAATATTTTTGAACACAAGTGAAATGAAAAAAAACCATGTGCAATTGTAAAGTCTCTTTCTCTTTCATATGGTTGTGGGGTTTTCCTAGAATAAAGATATTATTATGACTTTACAATTCAAAAAGTGTGAAAAACACACTTTTTGTATGAATTTTCAATAAAACATTTCATGGATTTCATAGAAACAATCTCATGAAAAATGCCATGGGTATATATTGTAGGATAATGGTTGGCATGAAGGGACTAGCTAAATAACTTTAAATCTTCAATTATCAAGGTTGTGTCAATTCTACGATCAATAGTTAATGTTTCACCATTGTAATGGGTTATTTAACACAATCTCAAAGAATATGCAAGAAGAATGGTGCCATTGTTTGAATTGATGAGAAAAAGACTATATATTTTGTTGGTATCATAATATTACATGTAATTTTTGACTTATTAAACTAATGTCCAATAATGTTGCCTATGTTTTGTACACTTGATTTTTTATGTTTTTTTAGTACACGACAAGTGTAGGAACTACTTTTACCCAAAATAGTGAAAAGAAATAAAAATCATTTCATGTGCTTGAAAAGGACCATCTATTATTTGGAAGAAATTTCATCCAACACAAGGAGAGTGTTACTTTTTATTTTGTGCATAAGGCACATTAGTAGATGAGATGACATTTTTTTCTACTTATAAGTCATGGCGACCACTTAATTGACATTTTGTGAACATGAATCACAATTTTATTTGTAAAATCATGTATGAACATGATGGAAGATATCTTAATCTAAACATTTTGGGTCAAATATAATTGAAATAAAATACCATGATAGAGATGAATTTTGGGTGGAACTTAACAACATCATAATGGTGAGTTGGATTGGATGAGATAAAAATGTGAGAGAAAAGCCCCAAAAAATGATTAGCCTTCGCATAATATGTCTTGAGTGGTGGATTCAATATTTTTGCACTAAAGATGCTCATGTATGTAACACATATAAGTGGTGATATATGCTCACAATGTTAATTTTTTTCTTCCTAATTATTAAACCTAGTATGTATTATTTTAAGGTGTAGATTATGAAATTCAATTTTCACACCGAAAAAATAATGTCATGTGAATTTTGTTAAGAATTAAACTAGGTGCAACATTGAAACTCACACACTAACTTAGTATGTGATTGGTTGCATAGTCCTTAAAAAATATTTCAAAATGACTACAAATCCTAGGCATGAATGTTTGATGTGAACCATCTACATCAAAACCCATTATGTTAAAATTTTCAATAAATTCTTTACACAAAATAACATTATTGGCAATTGAATGCTTGGGTAATTATGTGACAAATCAATCCTTATCATTTGAAAACAAGCATTGGAACCTTGATTTTCTTTGATGTTTAGGAAATTATAATTTTCAAATAATTCATCAATTTTGAATACAAATTAGTTAATTTCTCAAAGATTAAAACTTTGTAAGATGGTTTAGCTTGGGGGTTAAATTACCAAAACAATTATGCAGGTAAAATGGAATTATACAAAATTAATATGTGTGAAACCACAAAGCTTTATACACAAAGGTTACATAAACAATCAAAATACACATGATTATAATTAACATTAAAATGTCAACATATGATTTGACCCAAAAGTTTTTTGATTAAGGACTAAATGCATATATTGAACTTCCATTTCCCAAATCAAGTTTGTTGAATATAAAATTATATGTCCTACGATATTTCTCAAATATGAATTCAAGTGGTTTTTAATGCAAATTGTTTATATGAACCATTGATGCACCGAGCTCCCAATTGTATCAACACCACAATTTTAGTTTTACACTTGTGCTAACTCAGGTGTGAAAAGCTAACTTGATAAATCATCTCCTAATATATATATATATATATAAGAGTAAAGACTTCAACCAAATGATAAGGTAAATGGTCATTATCATCACCCCTTCATATGTGTGTGTGTGTATACAACATGATTAGTTTCAAAGGTTTTCATGGGTTGACAATGATCTTTAGGGTAAAAAACACATTGATTTTCTTTGAATTTAATGAAAATGAAAAATGTGACCGTGTGACCATATACAACATGGATGATATGGATTATTAGGCTACCATATCTAAGGATTATTTGTTTTACTTGATTGTTGTGTTTAGGATCCATTTTAAAGCAAATTATTATTGTTTAATTGTGAAGTCCTTACGAATCCAAGATCATTGATCAATTTTTGATCCATAGTGGAGTATGAAACAAGTGGCTCATTACATAATGACTCTAGCCTAAAAACATGCAATTGGGGGTGTTGGCATGGTAGCATAATCATGTGATTCATATAACTCTGAAAACTAACCCATGAATTATTTGCAAAAATTGGGTTGATGCTAATTTCTTTTCTCCCATCAGAGCATTTTTCACAGTGTGACAAATTTCAAATGATATTAATAGAGAAAAATGCATGTTTTGGGAGGAATTCATCAATTCTTAAGTGCATCAAAGAGTTTAAGTTTTATGATGGCAATTTTTTTTGTGTGTTGAATCAAACCCCTTAATTTTATGTAGACACAACATATATTGTAAAGCTGGGGGACTCAAAAGCCTCAATATGAATGCTAGAAAGACCAATCTTAAAAATTATACTAAAGTGGACATTTTACAAGCAAACCAAATTGGTAGTTAAGAAAACCCTAATCCATGCTTTGAACCCATCCAAAGAGATGCAACCCAAAATGAAGTTCAAAGTGTGTAGGGTAACCATAGAGGAGTGGGGTGTTCTTGAAATAAGTGCTCATCCAAGGTAGCGGTTGCGGGGCACATAAATTTTGGTGCCCCCATTCCAATTAGTTGTTAGGCTACTTCACACAAAAGAAGCATTCACAAAAACAAAATAAATAATATGAGGTGGGTATCCGCCGGGTATAAGGGTTGGACACCTATCTCTTTGTGAACTTCTAGAGTTTAAGCACTTTTTTTTAGGTTGACAACTTCTCAAGTGGCCTTGAAATGGGGGTAAAGCTTTTTAAGAAAGTAGTGTACCACCACCAAACCTACTTTCCCCTAATTTAAGGGGAAGGCGGTTAGTGCAAAAAGAATGAACACTATCTATGAATGCAACAACACCTGCCTTGAGAAAACCATGACCAAAAGGCCAAGTCAAGATTGCAACTAAACAAAACTAGCCTATTTCAAAACCCTAATTTACACTCTCTAAAAAGTCATAATTTTTTTTTTTAATGTCTCTAAGATATTAGATTTTTTTTTTTTTTGGGTCATTGCCATATGGTTCCATGTTTAGGGTTTTCAAAATTGTTTGTTATACCACCTTGAATGGCCTCTTGTCACCCTTGAAGACCCCCCAAATTTTTACATTATTTTAAATCTCGAAATGGGATCCAAATCCAATTCTAATTCCAGATTTGGATCACAACCAAGCTTGAGAGATCATGTCCACTTGGGTTAATTGGCTAAGATTGGTTTTTTAAAAATTAGTGTTGTGTGGATATTTGATTTTGAAGAGAACATATATGATCCTAGATATTATATATTTTATAACTTTGGTTATCCTTTCAAGTAAGATTTTGAATTTAAGAAAATAAATTCAAACCTTTCAAGTATTATTTTATTTTATTTTCCCCAACTCATGACAATTGTCAGATATAGAGTTTTAAGGTTGTTGAAGTGGATGTGATTTTAAGTACATTTAAAATTATATGATTTCAAAAGTTTTGTGAAAGTTTTGATTCAAATTGACATTTCAAGTTTTTTTCATCTAACTTTCTTACACATCACACATTGTCACAAAACTTTATAATTTTTTTAAAAAATTAAAAATTAAAAACATATTATATATGTGCATAATGTAAGATATGTTAATTAAATAAATATAAACTTTGATCTATAGCTCAAAGTTTTAGCATCTTACGATCATCCATGAAAATGAGATTCTTGAAAAAAAATTCCATCGAAAATGAACGAATAAAAAGATATCTTGGTTAAAAGATACCATGATCAACAAATTCCTGAGTAAGGTTCTACATCATCAAGTTCTTAATATTTTAAATTCAATTTACATGGGGTTCTTGATACCCGAATGTAGAACCGCCCGAGTTTTAACACTTTGAATCCGAGTACATGCACAACACTAAAATTTTGAGGTGCAAGGACATGAGACCAACAAATATTAGTATGTTGTATTATAGGGTTACTTATATGATCAAGAGTCTTCACCCAAAATTGTCAGAAAAGTCCCTTTTAAACACTCAAAGACCATTTATGTCTTTACATCTGGAAACGAGTAATAGTCATTGTCCAAATCCATAGTAAAAAAAAAGCTTTTAAAGGAGTTAAAATGACCACTGCAAAATGGACCATCAATACCCGAGAGCAGCAGGATTTGCAGTACCTTGCTGAAAGATTTAATCAAAAGGGTTGGTTGCTGGTATGGGGTGGAGATGCTCTAATGGAATTGCAATGATGACAAGCGTTTTTACCCTAATACCCAGTCAACTTGACAAGCCTTTTTACCCTAATACCTAGTCAACTTGACACTTGTAAGAAAACTGAAATGAATTGTGATAGAAACATGCTGGTGTGCCACACTCTGGCCTTGCCATCTACATTTTAAAATGAAGATTATATTTTTGCATGGTGAAATATCTTCTAAAAAATCCTCTAAAAAAGAAACCAAAATCCTTCCAAGATATTATAAGAACTCTATTATAATAACTAATCTCAAGTTTTTCAGCACAAGCCAAACAAAAATATCATGATCTTTCAAAAATCCTCGTATAAAATATAGACATATTATTTATTAATATACCTACCTAGGGGCCAAAATCCCTTAAGGCTACTATACTCTCTACAATGAATCTAAACACAACAATATCATACATATCCTTTGCCTTGGTATATAGGCATGGCCAACAAACAAATGAAGAGAAACATGGAGTTTGCCAACTAAACCCCAAAGTTCACTCGGAGGCTCGTTACCCAACAACAATTTTAAAACACTTTTAGTTTTCCAACTATATGTGTGAACTTATTGGCTCTCTACAACACTCAAGTGGCTCAATCATGTTAAGGGCCACAATCCTAATTACCCTAGTGGAGGGCCAACTTCAACACATTTTTGTTGAATAATTAATTAATTTTTGAAGATTCCATGTTGAAAGTTAGGTTATTCCTAAGTATTTCAAAATATTCTCTATTTTCTTTCACTATTTTTTTCTTTTGTTTTTTTTTTTTTTGGGAATTGTCAAAATTTTTGGTAAAAAAAAAAAAAAAAAAAAAAATTCCAGTAAATGGTGAAACCTTAAAAAACAAAAATCCAATTTTCTTTTTTTCAAAAAAAAAAAC